>JAEEGL012148492.1_pt1 | contig 64547 bp, 39 predicted proteins | sample 9134231 | NCBI WGS metagenome assembly JAEEGL01 (sample SAMN16246548, study PRJNA631951) | gut metagenome | biome: gut microbiome; feature: rumen; material: fiber-attached | host: Bos | place: Iran: Karaj | collected 2018-10
AAAATTTTGAAAACTACGGTTTTCCTTTTAAGTATGCCCAAAAATGGGTGTTTTTTATTATTTAAGTCTTTGGGTAAAAAGAAAAGAGCTGTAAGCTCTAAATCTTCGCATGAAAATTTATTTCTTTACAGCTCCTTTTTTCTTTTTATTATTCTAAATTTCAATTATTTTTTCTGTTTTATAACCTAAATAATATAAACTATTGACATATACAAAACAAGGATCAGATTCAGCAATATGATTTGAATAACATATTAATACATCATTTTTTTCTAATTCATTTGGATTAATTGTTGAATCTGATGTCTTAATAATATATTCACTAGTTATATTTGAATGGATAGTTTTTTCATCACTTGTAAATTTTAATATTGCTTCACAATAATGTGAATCAGTTCCTCCTATAGCATATCTAATAATACCATTATTATTTTCTAATACATATAAATTATAGAAGTAATCTTCTTCTGTTTTTGAATTATATATATTATTTAATTCTTTAATATTAGAATTCTCACCATTAATTAAGACTGTATCATTATTAGTGCTATTATTTGAGCATGAACACAATAAAAACACAGGGAATAATAAAATTAAAAGCAACATTTTTTTCATTATTCTAGCCTCCCTTTCGTTTATTAAAATTAATATTATTAACGCTACCTTTAGTTTAATTTTAACACTAAAAACAAAAAATACAACCAAATTGAATTGGTTGCTTTTATGATTATTCTTCTATTTCTTCTATGATAGTTGGGATAGCATAATTTAAAAAATGATCTATAAAAACATATTTTGTATCATTATCGTATTCTTCATATTCTAATCTTATAATTTACTATCCCTATAAATTATTCTCTAAAGCTTTTATAATATAAATTTAACAATATACAAGCTAATATGTATGTTGGCCAAATTAAAAGACCTAATGTATTTGACAAATATACATCAACACTTAATAATGCTGATATTCCAATTGATAAATCACTTATAAATATTAATATTGATGCAATCATCATTATTAGACTAATATTATCCCTTTTCTTTATAAATTTAATAATACTAAATATCATATTAATTATTATTAATGATGCTAAAAATGAATCAATTGCCATTATTAAAGACAATCTTTTTAATATTAATAATGTGACTAAAATAATACTACCTAATACAAATGCACCTATATATTCATATATTCTTGCTTGCCTAATAAACATTAATAATAAGTAAGCTAAAATAAATAATATATGGCCAATAAAATCAATTTTAACAAAAGAAAAGAATATATCCGCTACAAATATAAATATAAAATAAATTACAAATAAATCTTCTCTTATTCCTTCTTTATCTTTATTTTTGAAAAATAAATATGAAGAATATATTAAAGATACTAATGTAATTAAAACATGTAATATTGCAATATATATAAATATATCCCTACTCTTATCAAGCAAATTATATCCAAAGGATAAATATATTATTTGAAATATAAGCAATATAAAATAAAGTATTAATTCAATAAACGAATATACCTTAAATTTAGTTGTTTTCACTTTCCCATCTTCTTTACAATAATTTATTAAAATCTCTTAAAATACTTCATATGCCATAAAAAATAAATAGATTTATTCTCCACCCTAAATATCTAATTATATGTATAAATCCTCCCCGGTTTTATACATTTTTATGACATTTTCTACAATTATAACATTTATATTTTATATTTCAATAAAATATTAAATATATTGACATTGTTTTATGTTAAAAAAGGAAGCATTCAAGCTTCCTCAATTAATTATTCATTTTTTAATAATCCCTTTAAAGGATTAATTGATGCATCAACTGATAAAATAAAGTTCTTATCGGCTCTAACCTCTTGGCTCTTATCATTCCACTTAGTTTGAGATATTTCAGTTTGATATTCTTCTACTGTTTCCCCCTTCTTATGGTATAAGAAAATATGTTCTGGATCACTTGATAATTCTTTTCTCTTGTGATCTGTTTTAAGTTCTATATCCCAATTGATTTTAGCTGCAATTCTTGGTAGGTATGTACCAAATGATTTTGTAAATCCTTCTTTATTATCCTTTGGAATGTTTGTATATCTTTTGAATTCTTCAACACTATATAATTCTTTAATATATTCCCATACATTATGATATTCAGATACTCTCTTCTTTTGTGGTCCTACATTAACATAGAAATCTGTTTCCCACTTTATTAATGAAACATAGGCTCTAATATCAGAATCTGTAATATAGTCACCAAATAAGAATCTATTTGTTTCAAGTCTCTTATCAAGCTTTTCTAAAGCTAGGTGGAATGCCTTTTGGCCATCCTTATATCCTTCTGGTGATTGAGCAAATGCTTGACGATAATGTCCATCATTAATATTTGGGAATAACCAATCATTAAATTCATCAATTTCTTTTCTATATTTTACTGGATATAAATCTGGTGCATCTTTTGGTTGGAATTTTCTAAATTGAACCTCTAGATAATTAGTTAATCTATGGTAATCATTATTAATTGCCTTCTTTTCCTTATAATCAGCAAGTGTTGGTGTTGTTGCACGACCAGTAAAGTTTTTATCAGTATTTAAGTATAAATCTGATAAGAAATATACTCCAGTATATTTATCCTTAAATAATGGTTCTTCTGGGAAACCCCAACCATATTTATTAGTCTCACCAGTATGTGAAACCTTATAATCTTTAATTACATCATTTAATCCTAATAAATCTCTTGCGATAACTGGTCTATTACTCCAGTTGCAGCCAGGTGACCAATAAATAATATATCTATCCTTATCAGCCTTTAAATCCCCTTCTTTATCTCCAAACGGTGTTATAAGATAGTTAGCCTGTCTAACCCAAAATCCCTTTTCATCGATTTCGCCATTTTGAATTGTTGGACGTTCCTTTGTACCACTTAGTTTAGCAAAATATAAAGCTAAATTATCAGTATATTCAACTTTATTGCTATCTTCCTTTAAAACCTTTTCCTTATGTTGCTTAATTCCGCATTCTAATCTAATTTCTCCCATTTTTATTTACCTCTTTTATCTTAAAATTTAAATTACATATTCTGGATTCCTTAAGACATGCATTTTCTCAAAGAATTTCTTTGTTCTTTCATTTTTAGGGTTTTCAAACACCTCTTCTGGTGTTCCATCCTCTATAATCTTACCCTTATCTAAGAATATAACTCTATTAGAAACCTTTCTTATAAAGTCCATTTCATGTGATACTAATATCATTGTATATCCTTGATTTTTCACCTTTTTTATTATATCTAAAACTTCACCAATCAATTCTGGATCTAGTGCAGATGTTGGTTCATCTAACAATATAATATCTGGTCTCATTGCAAGTGTTCTTGCGATAGCAATTCTTTGCTTCTGTCCTCCACTTAAATGCTTTGGATAATGGTCTTTATGGTCCTTTAATCCAACATTTTCAAGCTCATTAAGTGCAATCTCTAAAGCTTCATCTTTTTTTATATGCTTAACTATTCTTAAACCAGATATAACATTTTTTAATGCAGTTTTGTGTTCAAATAAATTAAAATTTTGAAACACCATTCCTGTTTTCTTTCTTATCTTTATAATATTTTTCTTATCTTTTCCTTTTAGTGGGAATGAAACCATTATATCTTCATCCCCTTTAAATACGATTGTTCCTTCTTCAGGATGCTCTAAATAATTAATGCATCTTAACAAAGTAGATTTGCCGGTTCCTGATGGTCCAATGATTCCAATTACATCACCCTTATTAATATCAAGATCAATTCCATCTAAGACTTGATTATCTTGATATTTTTTCTTAAGTCCTCTAATCTCAATCATTTAAAACCACCTCTTTTTCTATAGATACTTCCTCTTCCTTTTCTTCTAGGATTTCCTTTTCAATTTCTTTTTTTCTTAATACCTTCAAGAAAAATTGCTTAAATTTAGAAGGCTTTTCTCCTACCTGATCAGGAATTGAAATCTTCTTTTCTAATATCTTTAATAACTGCTCAATTATTATAGTAATAATCCAGTAAATAATAGCTAAGGCAACATATCCTTCTAAGTATCTATAGCTTCTACCTGATATAATTTGAGCTTGTGCAGTTATTTCAACAATTCCACATGCGAATGCAAGTGATGTTCCCTTTATTAATCCAATTAATGAATTTACAAGTCCTGGTACTGCAATTTCTAATGCCTCAGGGATGATTACTTTAAATAGAATTTGTGGGTACGTCATGCCCATTGCTTGGGCCGCTTCAATCTCTCCCTTACTTACAGACATAAATGCCGCTCTAATTGTTTCTGAGGTATATGCTGATTGATATATACCTAATGCTAAGAATGCATATATTATTTTAGGTATTTGTCTTACAACCTCATTACCAAAGCCTAATGCATTGATAATCATAGGAACACCATAATATGCTACATATAATTGTATAATCATTGGTGTTCCTCTTATTAAGGATAAGAATACCTTAGCTAACTGTTCTAAAACTGGTATTTTCTTAATTCTTATTACAGCAAGTAATAAACCTAATACTAAAGATATTACCATAGCAACAAATGCGAGTTCTAATGTGATTGGTATTTTTGCAAGAAGCTCAGGCATTTGTCCCCAAACTCTATTCCAATCAAATAATGCCTGTAATATCATTTCTTTACTCCTTTTTATCTAATATTTAATTAGTTTAAATAAACATAATCACTATCGTTAGGTGTGATATCAATACCAACCCACTGTAATGCCAATTGCTTTAAAGTACCATCATCATGTAATTCCTTTATTTTTTCTGATACTTCCTTTCTTAAAGAATCAGCATTATCATTTACTCTATTAAATAATAAATGTGATGTTGCACTTGTTGTTATATTTTGTGTTACATAATCATCAGAAAGTTGAGTTAATTCTAACTGTGCGAATTCATCTGGATATGATTGTGCCCAACTGTTTAATACTGGTAGGTCACCTACTTCAGCATATTCACCACTAATGTAATATGGTAATTTAGCAGTAATATCTGCACTAGAATACTCAATCGTAACTTGCTTATCTGGATGCTTTTCATTGTAATTTTCAATTGCATTTGTTGTATTATTTCCTGCTGAACCAAATACCTTTACACCAGCCTCAGCTAATGCTTCAAATGAATCATATGAAGTTCCCTTTGCTGAATAAATACCATACTTTGCTCTAGTATATGGATAAGAGAAATAATAGCTCTTTGCACGATCGCTATTATAGCTCCAGTTATTAATTGAGAAATCAATTAAACCTGTTTGTGCATCAGTTAATGCTGAATCTGAAATAGTTAAATCTAGTTTGTATTGTGGTAATCTATTGAATACTTCATTAATTACTGCAATATCATAACCTTCAAGTGTTCCATTATCTGACTGATAAATGAATGGTGCAGGTGCACCTTTAGTTTCTGCATAGATAGTTGTAACACCATCATCATTGGCATTTTTACATGCACTCACTCCTACTACCGCTGTTGCAACGGCTCCTAAACCTAATAATTTTCTAAATAATTTCATATAATAATCTCCTCCTTATTTTGTCTTATGAATAAAAAAATGTGGGATTGCAATAATCCCACATGACTAAAAATATATTAAAGGGTTCTATCATCCTTTAAGTAGTCTTTTATTAGGGATAAAGCAACGACTAAAAACTGCTGTACACATTGGCATACAACATAAACACATCATCATATAAGAATTGTTAATATTTAAAGAATGATTAATGACTGTTCTCATATTTTAGTCCTCCTTTTCCTTTTTCCTACTATTCCTAGTTATTCACTAGACATTTACCATAATAACCCATAATTCTTTTTTTGTCAACAACTATTTACTGTTTTTTTAAAGAAAATTAAATGGGCTATATATAGCCCAAATAAAATTATCTCTTAAATTTTAATAAATATTCTTTATCATTATCACTTACTCTAAATGATTCTCTCATTTTCTGAATACCTTTATTAATAGTAAAATCATCCAGGTTAGATGATTTTAAGTATTCTAATAATTTAGTTCTATATTTAATCATTAATTCACATAGAAGCCATGCGATAGCCATCTTAGTATAATAATATGAATTATTAACTTCTTCTATAATTTTGAATATATCATCTATATAGTTATCACATACATAATGAGATAAAAGCATTATTATAACAAATCTAATTTCAAATTCTTTATTTGATTTTTTATATTTTTCTATTAAATCATAAAAGTATTCTCTATTCTTATCTATTATCTTTAATTTATTTAAAGAATCACAAAAAGCCCAGTTATCTATTTTAGGAACAATACGATCTAATTCCTTATGAACAAATTCTTTGTCCTTTATTAAAGATAATATATACATATGAATTATATTTTCTTCATGATATTTATGTTTTTCATTAATAAAATCAATATATGAATTATCTTTTATAGCATATTTAGCTATTTCTAATAACTTAGGACTTCTTACACCTAGCATATTTGAAACATTAAGTGAGGATTGAAATTTAAGATATTCTTTATCTATATTTTGTTCTAAATATTCTCTTATATTCATAGCCTCTCCTTATTTAATATATTTATCCTTATATTTTTGATACATGTATACTTCTAGTGCTTCTTTTTCTATAGAAACACTTATTTTTTTAGTTTTTAAGGCGTTTTCTCCATCAATATTGATATTTACCTCTTCATCAAAAGAAATATCAATGTTTTCTAAATATTGGCTTTTCTTAGAATTAAACCATAAATGAAATAAGAATGATAGAAAGCCAAATACTCTAGGCTTATTATTAATTAATCTATAATTAAATGATCCATCATTTAAATATAATTTATTTTTAATTCTATTTCCAGCAAGGCTTTTTGATTTAGTAATAATACCAATAAAATATCTTTTATTGTTTATTATTGGTCTTTCTAAGTGCCCTACTAATAATCTTAAAGCAAATAAATAATATGATAATTTACCAAATATATTTTTAGATTTCTTTTTAGCATCGTAAGATATTCTTGTTGCGGCACCAAAAGCCATTGCGTAAGTCATATAAATATTATTTACCTTAGTAATATCTATTTTTGATGTAGTAGTAATATCAAAATTCTTTAAAGCCTTTTTATAATTCTTACCTATTATAGTTCTTGCAAAATCATTACATGTACCTAAAGGTATAACTAAAAGCTTAGGTCTTTTATTAAGCTTGATGATTGCATTAACTACTTCATGAGCTGTACCATCTCCACCTAGGGATGCGATAGCATCATATTCTTCTCCCCTAGATAATATTTCTTTTGTAATTGAATTCTTTTCATAAGAAGAAAAAAAATCCACAGAAGAAAATTTCTTTGATAACTCATTTTTAATATATTCAATTTTTGCTTTTTTATGACGCTTGCCAGAAAAGCTATTAAATATAATTAAGAGTCTCATAGTACCTCCTGTGGATATTTTATTAATTTTAGCCGTTTACGAACGATGCAAACTTATCAATTTTTTCTTTAATACCTACCGCAACAACTGTATCACCAGGTGTTAGAAGGTCAGAACCTCTTGGAATAAAGAATTCTCCATTTTCCTTTATAATACCAACAATGTTAATATCAAATGCATTACGTAGGTTTAAGTCAATTAGAGATTTTGCTTTAAACTTTTCTCCAACCTCAAGCTTATACATACCATAATCACCTGATACATTATAATAGTCTACAATTGTATCTGATATTATTTGGTTTGCCAAAGAAATTGCAGATGATTCTTCTGGAATAATAACATCTGTAGCACCAACCATTTCAAATAATTCCTTATGGTCAAATGAGTCAGCACGTACTGCAATCTTTTTAACACCTAAGTTCTTTAAATTAACAATTGATAAAATAGATGCCTGTAGATTATTACCGATTGCTACAACCGCAACATCTACACCATTCTTACCAATAAATTCCTGTAAAACATTTCTTTTTGTAGCATCTGCTATAACGCAGTGTGGAATTTTTCTTGATACACCTTGTACAGATTCTTCATTAATATCAATTGCTAAAACATCACAGCCCATATCAGCTAGAGTTGTTGCAACCTTTGATCCGAATCTACCTAAACCTATGACAAGATAGTTTTTGTTCTTTTTCTTTCTCATCCTATCATCACATTCTCCTTTACATACTGAATATCTTCAAATGCATTTGACATCCAGTTTTTATTTAAAACACCCATAATTGTTAATGGACCTAGACGTCCAAAGAACATAATAACAACAATTATGATTCTATTAATAACATTTAAGCTTGAAGTAATACCCATTGATAATCCTGTTGTTGAGAATGCAGATACAACCTCAAACAATACCTTTTCAAATCCTAAATATGGTTGAATTGCTAAAACAATAATTGTACCAATAAATACAATAATAATCGCAACTACAAGCAATACGAATGCCTTAGCTGATTGAGTATCATCTATTCTTCTCTTAAACGCAGTTGCCTTCTTACCTCTTACATAATAATATATAGCGATAGCTGTAACTGCAAGTGTTGTTGTTTTAACACCACCACCTGTTGAACATGGGGATGCACCAATAAGCATTAAGAATATACAAATAATATAAGTAATTGGTAGCATTGACATTTGCGACATATCATATGTTGCAAATCCTGCAGTACGACATGTAATAGATGTAAACAATGCTTCCATGAAATTCATTTGTTCTGCATCTCCTGCTTTTGCAAAATTAGCAGATAACCATATAAATAGAGTACCAAATATAATTAATATTAATGTAGTAATTAAAACAAACTTAGTATGTAGTGAGAAATAACTCCAACGGAATTTCTTTCTTACTACATCATCATAAACAACAAATCCTAAGCTTCCTAATACAATCATTGCCATTGTTGAAGAATTTAACAAAACAATTGATGAGAAAGGAATAACATTTGATGTTGATGATAAAATAGTCATTGATGAATCACTAATAATATCAAATCCAGCATTATTAAATGATGCTGAAGCATGAAATAATGATAAAAAGAATGAATAAGAAAGCTTAAAGCTATTATCACATTCTAATCTCATAATACCAATAGATTCTAATCCAGTCTCCCCATTACCAATTTGATATTCCAAATATTGATAAAATGGAAACCAATTGATAAATACAAACACTAACTGAATTGAAAATGAAATTAAAACAATCTTTCTTACAAGACTTACTAAGCCTTCAACAGAAGATTGGTTAAGTGCTTCTCTTAATAGAAATCTGTTAGAAATACCAATTCTTGCACCACCTATTGTGAAGAAGAATACAGTTATAGTTATAAATGAAAGTCCACCGACCTCCATTAATAATATCATAACTATTTTGCCAAACAAAGTGAATTCTGATGCTATATTTCTTACTGTAAGACCTGTAACACATGTTGCACTTGTTGCAGTAAACAACGCATCAATAAATCCAATAGATTGATTATTTGTTGAAGCAAAAGGCATTGATAACAAAAGCGTTCCAATTAGGATTACACCAACGAATGTTAATATGATATAAACATACGGATGTATTTTTTTTGCCATATAAACAACTCCTTAGCATATATTCATTATACTATAAGAAAATACAATTTTCCATAAAAATCCAAAAAAGACCCTTAAGGGTCTTTAATTGATTATTTTTCTACTTGTTAGTATATTTATCAGGTAATTTTTTAGAAACAGCTAATGCTACTGCACCTGGTCCAATATGACATGATACTGATAATGATAATGGGTTAACTACAATATCTGTTACACCAAAGTGTTCTTTAACCATTGCCTTAAATCCCATTGCATCAGTTGTATCTGTACCAGCATATGCAATTTCATAGTTAACATTATCAGTTCTACCATCTAAATCCTTTAAGAATCCATTAACATCCTTTTCAATTGCATCAATCATAATTTTTTCAGCATTATCTAATGATCTATTTCTCATTCTATACTTATCAAGCTTTTCACCTTCAATAATCAATACAGGCTTAAGTTTTAGCATTCCACCTAATGCTGCTGCAGTTGGAGTAATTCTTCCACCCTTCTTTAAGTAAGTTAGAGTATCAACCATAATATAGATTACACTTTGGAATTTTACTTCAATTAAAATATCATGAATTTCTTTTCCAGTATATCCTTTAGATGCTAATTCTATTGCATCTAAAACACTTTGACGCTGTGTAACAGAAATTCTTTGGTTATTAACAACAAATACCTTACCATTATAATTTGCTTCTGCGTATTGTGTTGCTGTCTCACAAGATTTTGATAATCCAGAAGACATAGGTATATAAACTACTGAATCATATTCTTCTAATAATTCATCCCAAATTGTTGCAACATATGCAATTGAAGGCTGTGATGTTGAAACTTGTGCATCCCCTTCAAGTTTCTTATAAAACTCTTCTTGAGTTAAATTAATATCTTCAAGATATTCTTCACCATCAATTGTAAAAGGCATTGGTACTACCCTAATACCAAGCTTTTTTCCTTCTTCTTGAGTTATACCAGAATTTGAATCAGTTAAAATTGCTACTCTTTCCATAAGTTCTCCTTCTAATTATGTCAACAGTTGACATATCTAAACACGTACATAGATATTATATCAATCACCATATAAAATGTCAAACTAGTTTTACATAATAGATATTTTCATTAGAAAAAATAAAAGTATAAATTCCTAAAATTAGTAATTTATACTTTGGGGATGCGGACATTTTTTTAGACTAATTATATAATATATTAACTTATTTTAGTATATATATTTTCCTATTAATTTAGCCATTTATTTAGTAGATTAATTCATTTAATTATCTTTTTACTAAAAAATGTAACGTGCAAAACATCTATATAGTGTAATTTACTTTAGTCAAATAAATATTATAAATCTTTTACATCCGCATCAATAGAATCATTTCTTTTTGATGATTGAAATTCTTGATTATTGTTATTATCAATTTGCTTCATATATTTTATAGATATAATTATATCTAATATACCATAGAACACAATAATTGCACCTATAATTATAGTTACAACCTTTAATATATCATCTAATGCAAAACTAAATAATAGTAATAAGATACCTACTATTAATAATGGTAATTCATTTTTAAATCTTTCTTTTTTATTTAAAGAAATTATTATTCTTAATATTGGGAATAATATTAAGTATATAGCAACAATAATTATTACTGCTTGATTATCATTATTTAAGAAAATAATACCTAATATGATACCCATTATTTCAAATAATAAATTAAACCATAAGTATTTTAAATTCTTTTCTAATAATGTTTCAATTAAAAATAATGAATTAATTAATATTAATAATACACCAATAATAACAAATACTATATTCTTTAATGTATCAAACGCAAATATACTTAATAAAATTAATGCTGCACCAAATAATATAGATATAATACCTGATAATATACCACTACTTTTATTTATTACTGTCATAATATCTCCTTATCTAGCATTTTTAATGCTTCCTTTAATCTAATAGATTTTGATTTAACAAAATCATTAGATTTAAATATATTAATAAAGTTAGTTTTATTAAGCCACATATATTCTATTGTCTCCCCATCTTGTAGCTTTAAAGAGTCTTCATCAATATCTGTTTTAGCTAAATATACATAGTATAATACCATATATCCTAATCTATCTTTAGTATTATTATGGATTTTATATAAGAACTTAATTGATTTAGCATCAATTGAAGTTTCTTCTTTTAATTCCCTCCTTGCACAATCCTCTTCATCTTCACCATAAGATATTGCACCACCAGTAACCTCTAGCATATTAGGGTTTGTTTTTTTATCTTTAGCTCTTCTTGTTACTAAGAATCTATTAGTTTTAGTATTATATGTGATAATATCACATACACCTCTATATATATTAGGATATTTTGCTTCTTCACCTCTTAAGATATATTCATTTTTTATTTCTCTTAATGATGAATCATATATTTTTAGTTTTTCTACATTAGATATATAATCACTTTTTAATATTTGATAAATATTATCTAATTTATTAAATTTATTATTTATTAATGCATCAATAAATAAATTATCATTTGTATCAAATGTAATAATATCTAAGCTTATATCTAAAAATAAGAATCTTACTATCTCTCTTATTATATTAGATATTATTAATAATTCTCTATTAGTATTTGATATAACTAAAGATAAGCTAGATTTATTATCTAATATTTTAATACCTAATATACCAACTATCTTATTTCCTCTAACTATTTTAAGATATTCGTTAGAGGAAATATAGTAATCTAATTTTTGCTTCGCATCAATTTTAGATTTAAAATGATCAAATGAATTACTATCTAAGTAAGATAACTTGCCAAATTGAAATAATAGATCTAAATCTAATTTATCAAAAGGTTTTATTTCTACTTCATTAGTTAATAAATTATGTATTGAATAATTTATCATAGCATTCCCTCTTTCATTTCAAGTAATTCTAAATATCTTGTAGATTTTATATCTATTTCATTAGATAGCGTATCTATTTCTTCTTGATGCTTAATCAAAGCTTCAAAGTCTATTGGTGAGATAGAATTATCTTCTTTTAGATTTTTTAGTTTTTCTTCTAGGTTGGGGATTTCACGTTCTAAATCCTTAAGCTCATTTTCTAATTTAGAAGGGAATTTGTTTTTCTTTTTTAATTCCTTTTGTTCCTTATATGATAAATTCTTAGTATTATCATTTAACTTAGTCTCTTGATTATCTTCTTCTAAATATTCACTAAAGCTTTTTAATGATTCATCTATATGTGAATTATTAAATATGAATAATCTATTACATATTTTATCTAAGAAATATCTATCATGAGATACTACTAATATAGGTCCATTAAATGATAATAAATAATCCTCTAATATTTCTAATGTATAAATATCTAAATCATTTGTTGGTTCATCAAATAATAATATATTTGGATTAGATGATAATACTCTTACAAGTTGTAATCTTCTTTTTTCTCCACCTGATAGAGTTTTAACCTTAGAATATTGTAGGTTAGAATCAAATAAAAAGCGTTCTAATAAGGTTTTTGCATCAATTGTTCCTTCTAGTGTTTCAATTAAGCTTCTTTCTTCTTTAATGTAGTCAATTACTCTTATTTCAGGATCAATTAATTCCATATGTTGGGAAAAATATCCTATTTTTAATGTTTCACCAACAACAAGTTCACCACTTGAAAGCTTTTCTTCACCCATTAATATTTTAAATAATGTTGTCTTACCCGCACCATTATCACCAACAACACCAATAATATCATCTTTATTTAAATCAAAAGTAAAATCATTAAATAATACCTTATCACCAAATGATTTAGAACCATTTTTCATTGAAATAAGCTTTTTACCAATTCTAACATCAAGGCTTGATAAAGACATTTCTTGTCTTTCGTTAAATTTGATTTCACTCATTTCTTCAAATTTTTTAATTCTATATTTTTGTTTAGTTCTTCTAGCCTCAACGCTTCTTCCCATCCATTCTTTTTCTTTTTTTAGAATGGCTTTTAATTTCTTTTGCGCTGTTGCTTCTCTTTCTAATCTTTCTGCCTTAAGATCTAAGAAATTAGTATAATTTGCTTGATATGTATATGTTTTACCAAAGTCAAGTTCTAGCATTTTAGTGCATATTCTTTCTAAGAAATATCTATCATGTGTAACCATGATTAATGCTTTCTTAAATTTAATTAAGTACTTTTCTAACCAGCATATTAGCTCATTATCTAGATGGTTTGTTGGTTCATCTAATATTAATACATCACATTTAGTTACTAAAACCTTAGCTAAGGCAACTCTTTTAAGTTGTCCTCCTGAAAAGTTAATGGTAGTAATATTAGGATCATTAAATCCCATCTTTGATAGCATTGATACTGCCTCATATTCTAATATAGGATAATCCTTAGTTGACTCTTCCATTACTATTTCTAATAATGTTTTATCTTTATCAAATATAGGTGTTTGACATAAATAATTAATTCTAGTACCACCAGATATAGTTATTGTACCTGAAAGTGGTGTAAGCTCACCTATAATAAGCTTTAAAAGAGTTGATTTACCTGTACCATTAACTCCAACAACACCAATTTTATCTCCATCCTCTATAGAAAATGATGCACCATCTAGGATAAAACGTTCAATATATTTAAATTTAACATTATCAAATGTAATATTCATAATTAAAAACCTCGAAGTAATTATATCACATATAACAATTATCTTTAAGAAAAAAATTACGGGATCATTCCCGTAATTATAGTTTACTTCAAAGTTACTTCAAAGTCTTTTTGAAGTAACTTCAATATCTAATTCTTTTTTATTAACTCATTATTTGTTATATATACATTTTTATTAGAAATAGAATTTTCAATTATAAAACCTTGACTAATCAAATTACCTAATATTTCTTTTCTAAAAAATGTTGAATTTGAAATGCCTAAATGTGTAGTAATTTCTTTAACACTTCTCTTTTGATTATAGCAATAAGTTAATATTTTTATATCATATTTACTTTGATTTTCTATTTTTTTAATTAAAGAAATTGCATCATCATCTAGGCTTACACCTAAATCACAAGTTAGGTCAGGTAATACAATTGAAAATTGATTATTCTTAGAAAATATAAATGGTTTATGTAATTCATCCGCCTCAATATAATCTTCTTCAATCTTTTCAAAACCTGTTCCCTTAGCTTCCATAACATTGCATAATACGAACACATTACAAATAAGTTCGTTCCTTCTTCTTGAAATAATAGAACTTAGATTATATGTTTTTGCTACTTCGCCATAATTATAAAAAGATCCTGGGGATGTTATTACAATTCTATTATAAAAAATATCAACATTAATTTGAGTTCCCTCAAGCAAATAATCTCTATGCGCTAAAGCATTTACTAATGCCTCAAATAAACTTCTTCTTGGGTAAGCAACTATATTTTTTCTTCCTGTATCTTCTTTAATAAATCCTTGATTAGTTCTTGAAATAATATAGTCTAATGCAAAATTTAAAGAATCAATTAAATTGCCATTAAATTCATTACTAGATATAATCTTGTCATCACCTCTAGTAATACCTTGATATAAAGAGCATACTATTTTAGTTTTATTACCAGAATAATTATCTAAGAATAATTCCGAACCCTTAAATAATTTTTTTTCTTTACTAAAAAAGGAAATATTCCCAAGCATTTTCTCAGTTAAAACTTTATTTGTTTTTTCATTATAAAAAGATTTTAATTTTGAAAATTCATTAAAATCAAAGTCTATATTAGTTTTATCTGTATCAAATTTTGGAACAGAATAATTCTTTGACATATAAATGATTTCTTCAGTTGTAGCTGAGCTTGTAAAACCATCTCTTCTAACAAATATCAAAGGCATACCATCAAATTTCAAAATAATAGGTTTTATCTTACTTTCAAATATTGTCACCTTTAAAATATACCTTTTACTTTCTTTTATAATATAAGGAATTATTTCAGTTGAAATCTCTAACATTGTATCAAAATGCTCATTCACCTCATGAAACAAAAAATTCTTTTCATTATCTATTTCTTTTTTTTCAAATCCAATAAGTTTTGTCGTCTTATCCTCTACACCAATGAAAAAATTACCACCACTGCTATTTGCGAAACCTGCAATGCTTTTTAACCAACTTAGTTTGTTACTTCTATCTAATCTAGCTTTAAACTCAGCATTACCATTTTCAAAGATATCATCATTAATTATCTCATTTAATAACATTGTATCACCTCAAAATCATTTTACTTCAAAGTTACTTCAAAGTCAACTTCAAAGTCACTTCAAAGTCTTTTTGAAGCAACTTCAAAGTCCCAAAACAAAAGAAAGTGACTCGATTGAGTCACTAATCTTGTTGCTCAGGCATATCACATGATAATGAGATTCTATACTGAGGCAATATAAAATTTGTATAAGTTTGTGTAGCTTCTGGTGTTTCTCTTATTTGTAGCCATAAGTCTAGTCTACCTACAGATAAACTACCAGTTGTTGCTTCTATAACCATATCTTCTTCTAATGGATTTAAATTAAAATCTTGATATGTATATACTCCATTATTTTCCTGACAGAAATTTGTCCATGATGTAAATGTTACATTGTTTGAAGTATCAACAATACCTATTCTTGCATCAAAATCCTTTAATGAATTTGGAACTGGGGTATAATCACTATCAGCATCAAATCCAAATGTTAATGTATTATCTAAGCCAACATAATTTGTTACTTCAAATTTAAATGTATAAACCTTACTTGGACAAACATTCTCTAATGTAACTGTATTTAGTAGGTTTGCAGATGAGTCGTATGATAAAGCGTAACGTTGATCTACATAATTAAATGAATAATCTTCACTATGATACTTTTGCTGATAAGCTACATAAGCTTCAGCCTCAGGATTATAATATTTATCTACATTAGCTAGGCTTTGCTTATCAGGTACACCATTAAAGTTAGTATCATTAGCTTTATATAATGTTACCATTGAGTCAATTTGTAAGATATCAAAGCTCATATCCTTAACTCTATCTTGGTTTATATACCATGCAGTAACTAAGCTTATCAAAGTAGTAAGGGTAATAGCTAATGCTGAAAATTCCAATACTATTTTAATTATTCTCTTTTTCATATTAAATTCCCCTTTCTACAATAAATTTTAATTAGAACATTAAGTATACACTACCAATTCTAAATCTCTTTCTAGATAATAGGTTACCATATGAAACAGTTGATTGACCTATTAATTGGTAATATTGAGTGAAGTCTTCACTTATTCTAAAAGTGTAATATAAAGCTTCGTAGCTATTTAGCCAAGTATGATGTAATAAATCAACTTCTACAGTTTCTGGATCATTTTGGCTAATATTATAAGAACTAAACCAAGTAAAATCAGATGCAGGAGTGAAATTAGCTGGAGTTTCTCCTTCTCCATCTTTTAAAGACATACTCTTATATTTAAATGCACCTGTTACATAGTGAGTATAATCTACTCCATTGTAATCAACCTTAAATGAGTCAGCAATGATATTTTTTAATTTTAAATTATAATTATATCCATCACATTGACTATCCATATAATATCCTAGTGTAATATCTACATATTCACCTGGTAATAATTCTGTAATTGAGAAGTAAGTATCTTCTTCAAATGTAGTAATAGTTGTAATAGTACCTGTAGATGCATCATAAATAACTTGCTTTGTAAGTAATAATGAACCATCACTTTGCTTAGTATAAGTATTTTCTTCTGTACTTCCACTTAAGCCATATCTTTTTGCTGTAACTGTATCCTTAAAATGTATACAATCCTCAGATGCAGTCATACCAGTTATTCCTGTTGCTTTTACAGTGTCATTTGCTGTATACCATGCAAAGATTACGAAAACTAGTAAGAATAAGCATATTAACATAGATATTATACTTGATATTAAATTAAAACGTGTATTCTTCATAGTTTTCTCCTTTCTTCACATTTTTAGTATCTATCGACATAGAATTTAACAGTTAATGTATATCCACTAAATGTATAAGTACAATAGAAATATGTTGCAGTATATTCTGTATATGTATTACCATACTTATCAGTTGTTTGGTAACCCCAAGTTAAAGTACCAGGTGTATTAATTAAACCAAAGTCTGAATAAGTCATATTTCTATAATTATAGTAAAGCTGTGTAATAGAAACCTTCTTTGATAGCTTATTTTGATATACTATAGATTTTAATTTAGCATAATCATCATAGTTATCAGAATCCTCAAACATTACAGGAACTCCACTTGAAATCTTATTATATACAGTAATACCATCTTTAATTAAGTCATTATAAGTTTGGAAATTTGTAATACCATAAGAACCAACAATTGGATTATTTATAGTTTCTAAGTTTCCATATAAATATACTTCTTCTAGATTATCTAAATCTACTAAATCACTAAATGTTTGAATACTATTATTAGATATATCTAATGTCTTAATAGAATCTATATCACAAATTGATGAAATATCTGTAATTCCACAGCCACTTAATTTTAAGTAAGTAACTGATGTTAACTGTGAAATACTTGTTAGTGTTGCACTTGATAATGTAACACCACTTAGGTTAACCTTAGTAATACTTGTTAAGTTACCGATTCCATAGAAATCTGAAACGTTAGATAATGTACTATCTGATGTAACATCTAATGCAATATCAATTGATAACCATTTCTTTGGAATAAATGAAGATGATGTTACACTTGATGCAGCTAGTGTATCTCCATTTGGATTAAAATTATTATAAATCCAACTAAAGAAATATCTATCCTTAACTGCATTTGTTTGTGATGACGAAGTATTATAGAATAATCCACCACAAATATTAAATGTAGAACTTGTTAATTCTGTTACATAAGTATGTCCATCTACTGAATAAGAATATAGATTCCAGTTAGCTGCAGGGCTAAACTTGTAGTTATATAATAACAACATTGGGATATCTACTGTTGATGCGTTTTGAGCATTAATTCTAAATATGTATTTAGCATCTCCATATTCAGCAATTGTTTTAACAGTTAATCCATTATTAGTTAAATATGTGTCTAATAATGTAGTTAAAGAAGTTGTTGTATTACTAAATGTTACTCTTTCAGCACCATTGTAATATAAAATTACATTTAAGCATGAAGGAACACCTAATGCATAAGTATAATAATTAAATTCTTCAGAGTTTGTATTTTTATGAGTTTCAAATACATTTGCAAAATCATAACAAATATAAGGGGCTCCTGTACCAAATGAGAATGGCATTTCGAATTCATATTCTAAGTCTTCTTGTACCATTGGGTCATATCTATTATAGTATGGTAAGAATCCAGCTACAGTGTCTCCACTTTCTGCTAAATAATCAACATACATATCAACATCAACTGATACTGCATCATTACCACTACCAAACGTGAATGTTGCAGTTAAATATGATGTTTTTGCAGGAGGTACTGAACTATCTGATGCAGTTAATACATAATCTGAATATGTATAATAATCAGTAGCTTTAGAACCTTCTATAGGACCTTCCTTCAATGAATATGTTAAATTAGTAATATTATATCTTGTAACATAGCTATAAGTAGTTGCATCTAAGTTACTACCTAGATCACTTAGCTTATATAGAGTCTTTGAACTACCGGTTGATGAATCATAGATAATTGCCCCACCATATAATTTGTTTAAAATTAATCTCGCAATTGTTTCATAATCTGAAACATATTGTGAATACATATTTAATACTAAATTAGTTGAATTATTAATATTTACAACTAAATGGAAGCAATTATCATTTGGTTGTAGAATATATACATTACTACTTGGATGAGATGTAGTATTAACAGCTGTATTATTTATATCTGTTAATTGATATGTAAATGAAATATTATCATCAAATGCGTATAATGGCAATTCTACACTATTAACAAATTCATAATAATTTGAAATAGAAATTTCTTCATTAACATTTAATGTAACATCTCTATAATATTCTTCTAGATAATCTAGAATTAATTGCTTAGCAACATTATTCTTAACTGTAGAATTACTTAAATTAACAACATGTAATTTAAATTGACATGAATATGATGTATCCCAAGATTCATGTGATACTGTTGCAGTTAATGTTACATCTTCTGTAGTAGTAGGTAATGTAACCTTACCATAATTCGAAATAATATTTTCATTACTTGATGTATAAGTAATATTTACATCAGTTGATAAATAATGCATTGGTAAATCTAAATCCTTATATACAAATGAGCATAACTCATCTGTATTAGAATTAAAGATACAATTTGTTTTTGTTGTAATAAACTTTGATTGATTAATTACATATGATGAAACACTAACTTCTTCATAATTAGCTTTATTAACCTTTCTAGTTAAGTCAGAGCCAATTGAATCACTAACATAATATAATGCATTATATGCAGTATATTTAGGATCAATATTTAATACTGTAACTGTGTTAGCTTCTATTGTTACTGTAGTGTTATTGTAATATGTAACATTAGATGTAACAAAACTTGCATTAGCTAAATCTACAACAATCTTACCTAAGCTATTTGATCCTGTATTAATTATTCCACCATATATGCTGAAGCAACCAGCATATCCATGTCTAAAAGTTAATGTATTATCATTAAGATTTAATGTTTTACCATTTAAATCTAAATGTACATCTGATGTTACCTCGATACTAGATTCTAATTCAATATTACTAGTCAATCTTAAAATCTTTCTTGCTTGTGCATCAGAAACAATATTACTATCGTTATAAGCACTAGCTTTTGAATTCATAAATAAATCTTCAAAAGAGGCTATTTCAATGACATTTTCATCACTTATATCTGTTTGTGCTGTAGCAGTCTTATTAGATGTAGCATTTAAATATGCAAAAACAGATACACATGCTAAACATATTAACATGAATGATAAAGATATAAATATTATTATTTTACTTCTTTTACTATTCATATAAATAGCCTCCTTTCATTTTAATATTATTCGTATAATGAACCTACGAACTTCATCTTATAAATCTTCTTGTACTCTAATACTGTACCATCAGTTTGAACAGTACGTATTAATGCGGTAATTTGTACAGTAAATGTACCAGAATAACCTAAATAATCACCGGTTCTTTGAACTAACTTATCGTTTGTTAAACTTGTATAAGTACTTTCACCATTAATTGTAATTCCCATATCGTTATATTTAACTAAGTTAACGATATTAGTCTTTTCATCTAATGTTACTTTATACCAGCCTGCATTAAAGAAACCGAAACCAGCTTGTGCGGTTGAACGTACTATATCTCCTACACTTAATTGACCAGTACCTAAAGCAATTAAGATATTATCTGATGTATCTTCAGTATATGCTTTTACTTCAACCCATTCAAATGCAGTATTTTTAGCATTCGGCATTATTCTATAAATGTAGCCAGGTCTTACATAAATACCACTTGATATATATCTTGCTGTGCCTGAATATGCATAATATCTACCATAATATGAGCCATATAAATAATCTTTAAAATGGCTGTTTGCTTCAGTTAATATAGAATCCATGTTTGTTCCACCACTATCGGCCACAGATTCTGCATAATGTTCCCATTCAAGAACACCATCATTAACAGTCAAATTATAAGCATGGTTTTTAGAATAAATTGTTTGAATATATAAAGGTGACCAAGAATATATATTATCTGTCACAGTTTCTCCTGTATACCTAAATATATATTCATATCCACTAGATAAGCCATAATAGAATTCAACTTGTTTATTTAATAAATCAGTATTTGCTGAAGTTAAATCAGTCGTATATGTTGCATATGGTATTACAACTGTTGAAGATAATTCCCAATTAGATGTTAAATGTTCATATAAATAAGCCATATCAGAATAGCCTTCATCATTTATTGTATATTCAACATCATTATAAACATATGTGTATTCAGAATTAGTTCCTTCAGTATCAGCTGGAAATCTACTTCTTATATCACTTATCAAATAAGTTTGCGTTGAGTTAAGTGTATTTATAGTTATAGATTTAATATTCAGTGGGTTAGAAAGATATACTTTATCACTACTTGATGTTTCATTATACCAAATATTTATTACGTAAATAATAGAATTAGATGAAGTATATTTTCTTTCAATACTATTATCAACATAATCATAACTAGAAAATACAGCAATGATCGTATTAGTCTTTAGAGTCACATTATTAATTATGGTATTTTCACCTGTATAGAAATAATATTTGTAACTAGTCGTTCTTGTTTCTGAGACTATTGATTTAAGATCAGTATATTCTAAAATAGCACCTTCGATTTTATCTACTTCATATCCTACCTTATAAGCTTCAATAGTATCAGTTGAATTATCCTTATAAGTTACTACAAAATTAGGATTAATTGTATAGTTAATAGTAGTACTTACGCCAGTAGATACAGTCCATCTTCCTTTAGCATCTTTATTGCTATGATATTTCACATAAAAATCATCAGTGCATCGCAATCTAAATGTAGTGTTTTCATATAGTTGTATATAATAATAACCACTTGTATACTGCACAAGAGTATAAGAAAGTGCACTATTAATATTAGTTGTTACAGAAGGAATAATATCGTTTGCAATAGTATCTGATTTGTTACCGATTAAATATAACTGATTGTTATAAACAAAACATAAATAATATCTTTCATTAAGATAAACATCCTCAGTTATAGTAGTATTAGCTTTATATGATTTATTCAAAATATTTTTAACATTCTCTTCTGATAAAAAATACACTCTATTATATTGACCAGCCGTTCCTGTTGAAGTATCCTGAGTCAATCCTGGAATACCACTAAAACTTCTATATGATAAATATCTTTTTTTCGAACTATTATAATAATAATATTGTGCAGAAATTGTAATAGTTACACTAGTACTATTTTCAGTATACCAAGTTACAGTTTCAAGATTAGTAGTTGTTCCGGCTTCCACTTCTTCATAAGAAGTCTCAGTTGTAGTTTTTACTTCGAAATCAGATACATCAACATTTTCAAAACCTACTGATGGAAGACTTGTTGTAGTTGTTTTACTTGATAAGCCTAAATCATTAAAGACAATAGTTGAACCAGAGGCCCCAATTTTATATATATGTCCCTCTATAAAACTATATGTACCATTTTTATAACTATAGGTAAATGATTCTGAACAATAATAGAAAGGAGATACCATTTGATTCATTTCACTTATTGATGTAATTTCAGGATACTTACCAGGATTTGTTATTCTACCATATAATTCATTACCTTCATCAATTCTCCAATTGATTGTAGTAGTTGAACCATCTTCATTATATATAACATTAGTCATATACATATATTTAGATATGAACTTATTGAAATCAGATAGATCTGCTAAATCAGATGCTCTACTTGAATCATTACTATATGTATTTACACCATTTGCATTCTTATAATAAATAGTACATGTAGATGTTGCTATATTATCGATTGCAAATTCTTGGTATTCATATTCAACACCAATATTAGTAATATTAACATAAGTATAATTACCTCTATTAACATTTACTAATTCATTTACACTATGAATACCTAAATTGTTAGATAAATCAAGATATGTTAATTTATCATAATTCTTTATGTTAGTTAAATCAAAATTTGTATTAGTATGTGCAACATTTTGCATTACTAATCTAGAAATTTCTTTATTAACTAATGATGTTCTTGCAACTAATGTTGATAAACCATTTTCACTTAAGAATGCAGCTAAGTTATCATTTCCATATATTTCTAAAGTACTTAAATTAGTAAAATATGATAATGCTGACTTTAAGCTATCAACATTTGTTACATATGGAATACCACTATTTAAAGATGTCTTAAATGTTGTAGTATTTTCACCATACTTATTTAATTCATATTTTTTACTTCCATAATTATAGTTATTATAAAATTCCTTAATTAATAAAGATACACCATCAGCTGTGAAATATGTAGGAATTTCTAAACATGCATCAAACGCATTTAATAAAGCTTTACCAGCAGTATTAAAGTTTGATAATGAGAATCCATAATAATATATTCCACCATCATCTTGTAATACTTTATTAATATTTGAATAATTACTTGTTAATGAAGTATTTAGACCGGTTGTGCTGCCACTACTTGCAGATATACCGTTAAGCCAGAACACTCTTAATATAGTAAGTTCATCTTCTGTAATATATGATGTTCTATCTGATGCAAGTAATGAGTAGTTTTTGGCTGATCCATTACCATCTCCACCTGATGAACCACCAGCAAATGTATATCTACACCACCATTTGCCATTATTCAACTGAACTGAATAATTAATGTTATAAGATGTTCCATTGTAAGTATAAGATGATAGATTTGAAGTACTTTCAACCCATCTATATCTAGTATTGTAAATTTCCTGACATGGGGCAGCATCATCTTTATTAACTGTAGTTGTTGAAACCGCATAACGTTGAATAACTTCCATATACTTACCAAATATAGTAGCGAAGTTTGTTGCAGTACCACCATTATAATATGTACTTAGAGATTTACTTACAGAAACAATTACTTGATTTAACAATTCTGGATTTGTATAGATATATCCAGGAGCTTCATTAAATGATTCTAAATATACATTATTCCAGTCAGAATCAGATGCACCAGTATAATATTTATATACTTGCTTAATTACAGCTAATTCATCTTCATTTAAATAATCTTCTGCATTAGACTTAGTAGATGTTAAGCTTCCTAATGCTTGAGTATTTGATACAACAGTTGATGCAGCAACTCTAGTATCACTTGTTGCCCATTCAATTAATCTAGCTAAATCATAGGCAGCTGTATCAGATGTTTGCTGTTCATTTGTACTTCTTGTCATAAACTTTAATATAGATACACCTTGTGCATATTGAGATGCTTGAGTATAACCACATACTTCTAAGTAATATCCATCATTTGTATCATATTCAGTTAAATAATTAACATCACCAACTATATCTCTTAATAATACATAGTTAATATTAGAATCAGATAATATAGTATCTGATGTAGAATAGCCTGTATTACCAGTCTTTTCATTAGATGGTAGTTGACTAAATACTTGATATTTAGCTGATTCATATAATGAAATAGTACCAAAATTATCAACATGTAATGCAGCAGGTACAACTACATAGAAAGTTCTTGATTTAGAAGTTTCTGCAATAGTCCCCTTCTTATAATATACTGTTGCTTTAAAGGCAACTGTAGTTTCATATTCATTAAAGTATTCAGGATTGATTGTAAAATCATATTTATCGTTTACTGAATCATATGTTATTGAATCAATAATTGTATTAGCACCTGAGAATACAATTGTATATTCAGGATCTTCTTTATATGTTGCTGATAATGAGAAATCACCTTTTTCTTCTCCCATACCATCACTTATTCTTGTTGCAATGATATTACCTAAAACACTTATTTCTTGTAATTCATTTGATACTTGAATAAATGCTTTTTCTAGTAACTGAGTATTTGAACCAACTGAAATACTAATATTAATATGTGTTGAATATGTTTCATCATTACCGAAATCACCAGTAATAGTAATTCTTGCAAAGCTGTTTAATGTTTCTGTATTCAAATATAATGTATTTCCTGATTGAGTAATATAATCATATGCAGCAATTTGTTCTTCTGTCATTGAATATGTAATAGATTCAATTCCAATATCTTTAAATGCAGACCAGTTAAATAATTGAGTATTCACTGGAGAATCATATGATGTTCTATAATCATATTCATTAAATGTACCATTGCTATTTTGACTTACAATTGGTAAATGATATAATGCATCATCTGCATCAGATGCATCATTATATACATTTGCAATAACAATTGGTGAAATTTCTTGTACTAACTTATAGAAATTAATTTCATTGTTATGTACAGAAACCTTAAAATCAAATGTTCTAGTTACAACTGTATCATTAATCTTAATTTCAGCTAGTAATGATACTTCTGCATTTTCTAATCTTGTTGCAGCAATCTTACCTTGTGAAGAAATAATATCTTCATCACTTGACTTCCAAGTGATTGTTGCATTTTGATCTTTAATATATGTAGGTAAGAATAAATCAGTTGATACAATATCACCATCATTAGGTAGGTGAGCTAATGTAGCATCGATTAATTCTGATTTAGAACCTAAAACCTTAAATTCAATAGTTTCATCTTCTACTACTATTGATGCAACCTTTGAATAATATTCATTAGATGTATTAGTAATAATAATATTAGGAGATGTATATTGACAATTAGAGCCTACAGTTATATTTAATCCATAGAATGAATATGGGCCTAAAATATTTGTAGTTGAGCCACAAGATAAGGCTTCACCTATTACATCTTTAATATGATTAAAAACTAAAGATTTTGCTCCATCTTCATCATAATAGCTTCCTAATGTAATAGTTCCATTAATACTACTATTACCTAAAATTTCTAATAATGCATCAGGTGATGTAGTATTATCATCATTAATAGTTAAAGAACCATTTAATGTACCATTTAGGTAAATAGTTGTTGGATTTTTAATTGTATAAGAGTTTGTTAATGTAACATTATTACAAATAACAATTGTTGGATTAACACTAAATAAGCCTGAATTAACGTCATCAATTGCACGACTAAATGTTTCTTCATTAGTTACGTAGATATAATCTAAGTAATCAGCATTTTGAGTAATTGTTGTTATAGAGATTGTAACAGTCTTACCATCAAATAAAGAATTTTCAGCTGCTTGATGTAACTCAAACTTTAATGTATCAGTTCCACTTTCTGCTAGTGGAATGAAAGAATATTTATTTTCTATATCTAAAGGTACAGTAGTTAATTCTGCTAATGTACCAATGTATTCATCATTAAAATAAACTAAAATTGCTTTCTTTAGATTATCATCACCTGATGTTGCTTCTACATTATATATATTATGTAATACTACACCAGATTGATTTGTAGTTGAAATTGTGATAGTTTTTGCGTCACCAGCTGCTTCATATGTAAAGCTATAGCTTCCAGTTGAAGATGAGTACTGTGTAGTTGCAGTAACTTCAGTTGTAGAGATATCAATATTACCTCTTGATGATGTTGAAGTAATTAATGCATATACACCAACTGATATTGCTGTTGCAATGATCATTGCTGATAATATAATAAGCATTACAAGTCTTCTACTTATCTTCTTCATATGAAAGCACCTCCTTCTGATATTAATTTCAAAAATCGGATTAGTTAAAGCAACCTTATATTTCCATAAAAAAAGCCAGTTGTCCTTTTGCAACTGGCTGTCTTTTTTGGAAATCCACCTAAAGACCCTATAGCTTTGCGTCATAAGATTGCTCTTACTTTGCCCATAAATAAAAGTAGTTTAATTGCAAAACAACTAATCCTAGAACGAAAAACTAAATTAACTTTAACCTTTACTAAGTTCAGTATAAACGAAAAACATTTAAAAGTCTAGTATTTTTTAATTAATTTTTAACTTTTTATGCATGTAAGTGTTAAAATTATCTATTTTATTCAAATTGTAAATATCTTTCTGATTTGAAGTATAATTCTTATTTTATATTATTTTCAAATTAAAATTTATTAACATCAATAATACTCTTCCAACCAAACTGTGGCCCATTAGGAAGTGGAAAACCTAATGAATCATATATTTGTTTCATAGAAACAACATTCAAATGTCTCCTTAGCACCCTTAATATATTATTAATACCTATATAAAAATCTTTGAAATCACTTTGAGTTAACATGTATTTAAAGACTAAAACCATTGAAAACAAATCATTTTTTCCAAAAATATAATGTCCAAGACCGTCTTTTTGAATATTCATTTTTTTATGTATAGGCATATCTGATATTTTCTTATCCATATCATATATTCTATAAAACATTATTCTATAATCATGTGCACATACATTTCGAAACATATTTATCGTTTCCAAAAAAGATTTTAACTGTGTAAATGTTAAAGAGTAATATTTATTTGCAATATAATCTCTAATCGATTGTTTCATATTAATCAAAAAGATTTTTAATGTACCAAATTCAAATGTATTTACTAAAGCCCAAATAGGTACAATCTCTGCAGCAGATGAGAAATGATTTATCATATCATCATGACTATCATTTTTCACTCTACTTGCGTTATTAGTAATTTTATTAATCATACTAGAAACATATGTAGGCTGATTTATTGTAGTTATAAGATCGAATGAAGATGGAATTGTCCATTTATCAGACCCTTCCGTTCTGGCGAATTCATGTGCAACATGACGACGTAAAGTATCTTCTATTATTAATATATAACGCAAAATTAAGTTTTTTAATTTCTTATCGAAGTTATTGATAGCAATAACCTCTTCGAAATATAAATTTGAAACATAATGCTCTGGTTTTATTGTTGTATCTACAAAAAGAGATTTAAAACCATTAATTATATTGTAGTAATTCGTATTTTCTAGAACACTTTTAGCTTTAGGAATGCTTTTAAAATTCATTCCTTTATTTTGTAATTGATTAATTTGTTGATTTACTGAATAGTATGGTCTCATATGTTTCTCCCAATAAAAAAATGAGCAGCCCTTCTTGCCACAATTGTGCATCGGTTACCCTTTTTCTAAGAAGTTCACACTCATTACTGTTCAATACTATTATATCCGACTTACTACGAAATTCAAGTATAATTTTTTTCGAATAATTTCCTTTATTCTTGTGTTTTATTATAATTTAACTATTCATTTTAAAAAAAAATAATAGGCCTATAGTTACCTATAGACCTATTTCATTAATTATTCTCCTGATGTTTCTTCATCATTTGGTGTAACACCAACATATTCAGCTTGTCTTGTATAAATATCAGATGTTGTAACTGCCCATGCAGTTGCATTATCACCAGTTCCTTCTTTTACTATGAACTCTAAGGCAATAGTCTTAGTGATGATAGATGTGAATGGTAAGAATGCTCCTTCTTCTATAGATGATCCAATCTTATCATATGATTTATCTAATTGGTTCTCCATATCAGTAGTTACAGTTACTATATATCCATCAGGTAAATCTATATAGAAATAGAAATAACCCTTTGGTAATGTTTGAAGTTTAATCTTTAATTTATATAAAGCTAAGCCATATGTATGTGAATTAGTATCAGTGTCAGTGATGATATTATCTTCATCATCTTTTTGTACAACTAAATAACCTGATATTTGTCTTGTTGCAGTCTTTACTGTATCAGAATATATATTTTCAGAAATTGTCATATATAATTCCTGGTTAGAAATTACTTCTGCAAAATCTACTGGTGCATATAATTCTACTTCGAAGTAAATTGTGTTTGTAGCATCAACAATTGAGATATGGTAATATCTTTGATTACCTAAATCATCTTCTCCATGTAATGCTGCTTCACTAAATACTACATAAGATACATACCAGAAATGGTTATTAACAGGACTACCTACATAATCCATATATAATGCCTGGTTAGAAATTGAACCAGTTTCACTAGCTACATGATAACCATTAATTGTTATAGATGTATAATTATTATTTTCAGCTAAGTTTTGTGCAGTATAAGCTGTAATACCTGTACCAAATTGTCCAACCTTAGTTGTTGCACCATTTGTACCATCGAATGCTGTTGTATATACATTAGTCCAGTTACCTGTAGAAGATACTTCAACCATATATACTATAGTTGTTGTACCATTTGTAAATGGAACATATAAATACATTGTATCATGATTAGATAATACTTCTGCATCACTTTCAGTTTGAACATCAGCACCATAAGCAGTTAACTTAGCTAATGTTGTATACTGATAAATTTGTGCATGCTCTTCTATACCGAATGTAGGCGCATAATATGATAAATCAGAATCAGAAACTGTACCTAATGCAAAGTAATCAGTAATGCTTGTCGACTTTGCAGCTGTAGAATACTTAATAGTCTTATTCTTAATTTCAATATCACGGCTTGTTAATGAGAAAATGTCACTATAAGTAGTTTCATGTCCATCAACAGCCTCGCTACTTGCTTCAGCAAGAATAGATGTACTTGTTGCAGTATTAGTCTTCATAACTGATGCTGTATTACCAATTACAATAGACTGATCTAAGAATGTTAAACGATTTAATAACGCGTCAGTTGAATAACCCTTAATTATGAATAATGTTGGGAATAGATATTGTCTTACGTATTCAGTATCGCCACTCCATGTACCAGTACTCTTATAAATGTAATCAAATTTATAAACACCTGGTTCATTAGATTCAGTAACTGAAACAGTTAAACCTGCGTAAGTTAATGAAACAGCTGCACCATTATTTAATGTATCATCAGTTGTTTCATATGTTACATCACCTAATGTATAGAAATTACTTAAGATATATTTAATACGATATTGAGGTTCTTCACCACGATTAAACTTAACAGCAACGAATGTATCTACTGATGAATAAGTTAATGATGAGTATTGACCTAAATATGAATCACTATCATAAGTGAAATCTTCAGTATATAAATCAGATTCTTGTAATGCAACACCTTCTTCAAATACATTCGCAATTGTACTATCGAAGTATTCCATTTCATCTAAGTAATGATAATAAGTCTCAGATGAACCTGATTCTGATGTTACAACAAACTTAACAGAGTATCTAATTCTTCCATCTCCGTTAGCAATATTTGCATATGTTGCAGTAATTACAACAGATGCGTTAGGAGAGATTTCAAAATCAGCTAAATAGAAATTCTCTGATTTATAATTAGTTAATTCAGTATAATCATAAGCTCTACCGAACTTGATTGAACTTGTCTTACCTGATACATAAGCACCACTTGTTGTTAAATCATTATCTTCAAATGTTAGCTTAGTAATCTTAGCTTCTGTATTTAAAGCTTTTTCAACTTCAACTGTTCTTGTTTGTGAGAATACAGATATTGTTAATTCCTCAGTACCACCAGGTAAGTTTGCATTAATATCAATAACTAATGTAGCACTACCATTTGTAACAATACCATTATTTCTTGTTGAAGCATTGTAAGTCCAACCTTTACCTTCTTTATATGATGTAGAATCATTTGTAATAGTGAAGAAAGACTTAAAGTCGAAATTATCTGGGATGTTTGGACAAGTAATAGTTAATGTTACTGTACCGCCATTATAAGTTAATGAGCTTGTATCACTTGTAACGGTGAAACTTACTGGTATACCAACTAAGATAATATCATATGCAGTATAAACAGATGTATCTTCAGCTGTAACTGTAATTGCATCCTTAACTTGATAATTACCCTTTGAATTAGTAAATCCACCAGTTAAATTAATTGTTGATGTATTAGATTTATTAGTTACATATGTTGCAGTTTCAGCATAATCAATATTTTTAATTGAAATATTGTTATTTGCCATAATAGTAGCAAGATCTGTTTCTAATACATAATATGTAATTGTACCATTATCAACATCAATAGTTGATGATGAAGCATAAATTGTACCTGCAGTTGAATCAGTTAAATCTAATTCAAATATTGTAGTTGAAATAGATAGCTTTAACTGCTTCATTTCAATTCTAAATGCGTAATTTACTGAACTAGAATCTGATGTATCATAGCTTTGAGTAGTATCTGTTGCAACAGATGAATTACCAGTGTTATCTCTCCAAGATGTAGAGATTGAACCTGTAGTTGTAACATCACTAGAGTTAATTGAAGCATCTAATAATTTAATAATTGATGCATTATTAGAATCTGTTGCAGTTGTATCATATGCTGCATCCATTGAAGTTAATGTTAGGTTATCAGGAATGAATGTACCATTCTTAATACCATGACTTGAAGCTAAGGCAAAAATACCATAACCTTCAAGGTTAGCTGATACACCTAAATGCTCTAAGAATTGTGTAAACTTAGTTGCATTAATTGTTGTATCGCCAGCTATAAATTGATAGAAACCTGCAGTTGTATCACCAGTTGTAGTTGATTTAGCAGCTGATGATGCATATGTAGATAATACAGTATATAGGATAGATGATGTTAATTGGTTATTGTCTGAACATTCAATTAAATCGTCTCCTAAGTATGCTGCAATAATTAAATCTTCTGACTCAGAATAATCATTATCATCACATATTTCAATTATCTTCTTAATCATATTAGCAATAACTTCATCATCAGTAATACTTAATAATAAATTATCGTAATACTTAGTTGGTAGGTTAGTTATTAATCTACCTAATACTGAGGTTGTAGATGAGTAATCAGCTTTTGCTAATGCTTTGATAATTTCTTTTAATTGTGTTGAAGTAAATTCTTCTATTGTTGAATCATCAAAGAAATAATAATTATCATTTGAATCAATCATTGTAGGATAAACAACTAATAATGTTTCTAAAATCTTATTAGCATTATCCAAATCAAGATTAAATGAAGATAAATTTGTATAATTTGTACCCTTGAATATTAGTGTACCACTAGAAGCATCTGTTGTATCACTATCATAATAAATCGACGTAGCACCCGTATTATAAGTAATTGCACCATTTGCATTTACTTGTAATATTTCAGATATAACAGCATCAGATGCAGTTATAGTATAAGTACCACCGCTTAAATAGAATGCACGATAATTTCCATTAGTATTCTTCTTTACACTACTAATTGATGTAGAAACACCATCAACATCATAAGTTGTTGTACCACCTACAGTTACAGTGTATCCATCATCTGCCTTAACTAATATAATAGTTGGAGTTGAAACTGTAATTGATGTAGTTGTAATCTTTGGTGAATATGTTGTAGCATCAATTAAATTTGAAGCTAAATACGAAGCATATTCACTTAAGTTAGAATAATAAGAATTATAATTATCTTCAATTGGCTTTAAGTTAGGGTATTTAACCTTTGTATTGTCAGTACCTGAAGCTCCAATATCAATATATGTGATATATGGCATATATCCATCACCTGAAGAAATTGCATATTCATAACCAGCTTCAATATCTTCATCTGTAATATCAATTTCATAATAATAAGATTTACCAGGTTGTAACTGCATATTACATTCAAGAGCTTGTGAATAATTAGTGAAATATGTACTGTAGTCACCTGGAGTACTTCTCGTTAATTTATATAATCTAAATCCCATCTTATCTGTATTTTCGATATTAGATAATACAAATTTAAATGTACCTGATTTGATAGGTGCTACCCAAATACATCTATTTGGAACTAGTAAAGTACCGCTCCATGTACCTACACATGCATTTTCAACCGCAACTAATCCACCTTCATTATTAGCATCGAACTGCGAATCACCAGTTAAACGGATTAAATAATCACCATTTCTATAAGTTGTGTCACCATCTGTTTGAGTATCAGATAAATAACTTACTATATCTTCTGATGGTGCGGCATGATCGGCAGTTGGTAATGTATATGGAGTACCATCTCCATTAGGATAATAGAATGTATCAAAGTTAGCCTTATTGGCCTTATTGTAAACCTTAACATCTGAACCAATATAATAACCAATATTATTACCAGTTGATGAGGCTTCATATGTATAACAAGCAGTAACTTGCTTAGTACCAGCACTTAAAGTCATATTAATTTTACTAGCTGATGGAGAAAGCAATGTATCATCAGCAATCTTAAATGGATATGCATAGCCCTTTGCAATAGTTGCTCCATCTGTAGAACCTAAAGCTTCGTATAAAGCTTTAATATCTGTATATGAGCCTACTCCATCTTCTTGACTTGCATCAGCATCTCCACCTATTGTTGTAATGAAATCATCCCAATCTAGGTCAGATAATGCCGCAAATGCAGTTAAATCTGTAGATGTTACTCCTGCAAATTTTTCTGCTATCTCTTCATCCGTTATGTCAGGATCATGCTCTCGCAGATATGTTGCATACTTATATATAAAGTACGTTATATCGGTACTTGTTACAGTATTCGTTCCATCATCGTCATCATATTTATCGTTCGCGAGCGTCAACAATAAAATCTTCTTAAACAATTCTACGTCCGTCGCACCAAGCATACTTAGATTTTCTAAATCAGTATATTCTACATCTTCAATTAGGCTATCTAAGTATTCTTTTAATGTAGTATTGTAATAAGCACTATAATAGTAATAATATTCATTACTTAATGCAATATTATCCTGCTTTGTATAAACATTAATTACAGCATTTGATGCAAATGTTGTACCTCTTAATGCTGATGATAAGAATCTTAATGAAGCACCTTGAGATGATGTAAATCCTGTTGTAGATGCATAAACACCTAATGCTTCTAATACAGCTTTTTGACCATCTGTTGTAGATAATACTTTTGTCATAATAGATGAAATAATACCTATTTCATCACTATCCTGTGGCTTAGTTGATGCTGATAAACCTTTTGTTCTAACACCATCTAAGGCAACTAAATCATCCATTTGATAATAAGTATATTGTGTAGTTTGTACACCACCATAACCATCTTGTTTTGCAGAATCATCAGTTTTTGAAATTAAGTAACATCCAACAACAGTATTACCATTTTTCCAAACTGATAAAACATACCAAATACCGCTAATTATAGATGAAGTTGCATAACCTCTAAAATAATAATCTTTTAATGGGTGTGTGTATGAACCATTACTAGATAATCCAGCTCTACATTGATTATTTGTCGTAACAAGACCAAGTTCTGTACCACCTGTCGTTACTCTTTGATAAGTAGATGAACTAACTCTTAAATTATTATTAGAAGTTAATAAATCGTTATTAGTATTAACAGTATATGAAGGATCAAAATTATAATAATCTGTTACATATGTACCAGTTTTATAATTCTTTAATAAGTATCTTGTACCATCTTGTTGAGCATTATTAATAATATAATCAGAAACCCATTGATATCTCGAGTCGCCTTTACTTGATTGTGTTGTACCAACGTCATTCCATAAGAATGCATAAGATTCTTTATTTGTTGCAGTTGTGTTAGATTTTGCAATTACATCATCAGTAAATGTCTTATTTGCAGAAATAAATACAGGAACATAAGCTCTTGTTGTGTTTGATATATTAGATGCACTATATATTTCTTTTCCCAAATAATCATCATAATTAGTTAGTAATGATGCAAACACCTTACCATTAGCCATATATGGACCATAATAATATGTATTTGAATCATTTACACTATCTGGTGTATATAAGAATCTATTGTTTACTACTTCTGTATTAGAATATGTTATATTATCAGTACCAGCACGGTATATACCATTTGGATTATTTTTACCATCAGTTGTACCTGATGGTGCATCAATTGACTGATATGTATTATTCCATTCAGTTGCTTTTGCAATTAAAGATATATAAGAAATTGATGAAGTTGGGTCTTCATGACTACTAAATAGTCCACTACTATTCTTTAAATAGTTTTGGAAATTTGTATTATTCTTAATGATATTCCATAATTCAGTATAATCATGAGTATATGATACTAATTCACCATTAATATATTGAGAGTCTGATGTTGAAGTATATTCATCAACAAGATTAGATGAACTATATTCATTTTCAATTGATGCATCAATATCATATTTCTTAAATGCATTATTAATTGCATTTAAATAATAGCTATTGCTGCTGCTATTATATGCAAATAAGTTAGCATATATAGTTAACGCAACATCAGTATGATTTGATAAATAGTTAATATACTTTAATGTGTTTTCAGCATCAGTTGTATCACTTAATAATTCTTGCGCAATTAATGCTAATGTTTCAGATGAATAATCAGCTAATAAAGTTTGGATTAATTCCATCTTCTTAACTAGATAATAATCACCAGTTTCATCATTAAATAATGGATCTAAGATGTCATTATTTGTATCATCAATTAAAGCTTCTAAATATGTAGTTAATACTTCTTCTAATTCTTCTGATGATGCAGATGCTAATACTGTTCTAATCTTAGTTTGTACAGCAGCATAATCAGATGTATCACCAGATACAACCTTAGCTAATAATTCATCATATAATAATTTTTGTAATAATGTATAAGCATCAGTTTGTTCTGTCTCATAATAAGACATTATTGTATCAATGATAGTTGATCTAATTGATGATGTAATATCGCTAATACATTCATCATCAAATAAAATATATTCTAAGATTTCTTTTAAATCTGATGAAGTATATTCAGTTGTATTTCCATCATCAGCACTTAAAATTTCAGTTAAGAAATTAACTAATAATGTATCATCAATGCTTTCATACCATGTTGAAGATGTAAATGAAGCTTCAACAAGTGTTGTTGACTTAGTAAGTCCTGAATATCCATCACTTACGAAAACAGACATTGTTGCAACATCTCTTGCAAGTTGTTCTGCAGCATTAACATATGCTATATTCTTCCAACCAATCTTTTCTAGTAATAATTCATTTACCTTATCGAATCTTACGAATTGGAAGAAGTCAGCAATATATGCATCTGTTACATATGTATCATAATCAACAACTGTTAAATCACCATTGATTGCTCTTCTGAATATAAACTTTTCACTAAATACACCAATATTACCAGCTTGTGTATCTGTAATAGTTGATAAAGGAGCATATTTTACAGATGAACCACCAAATGTATCAAGTGATCCATTTACTGTAATAAATGTTGATGCATCAATACCATCTGCAGGTGTATTAAGTTGGTTTAAAGCTTGACAAATGAATGCACCATTAAAGAAGTTAATAACATATCTAATTGAGATATTAGAACTATCTCTACTTGCAAAATTTATAAATCCAAACATTGAGCCTAGATAATAATAATTTTGTAATGCTGCATCATATGAACCTGTTGATAAATATGTTAAATTAACAACTTCATTATAGTTAACATGATATAGTGTAGCACCAGTATAAGAATATTTTACTAATACATAAACTGTACCATAATTAATAGTATTTGCTAAATAGAAAGTTGTATCACTAAAGTCACCTAAATTAAATGAGCCAATAAGTGAACCAACTACTTCTGAGCCATATATATTACCATAATTTAATACGTTAACAATGTTACAAATACCATATGCCATAATACCACCTGTTTGGCAATGACATGCAGCAACGCTTGATCTTGTAACATTTGCAGAACCATTAAATCCAATTAATGTACCATAGTTAATTGTGAATGCAATTACATTATTAATGTTTCCTGCTGCACCATAATTTGTTGCAACAATACCACCTACATTAACTTCAACAGCATATGAATTTGATGTATTGATAACCTGTATTGTACCATTGTTAGCAGAGTCTCTAATTTGAGCATAATTACCAGTCATTTTGCAAGCAATACCTGCTGCAAAATATTCATCATTTGCAGCTTTTGCAAATATATCTAATTGAATATCACCTAAGTTAAATGCGTTAGATATAATACCTGAATTTGAATATGCAATACCTGATGCATAAACACTTCCAACTAAATTAGTAGTTGTAGTTTGTGAAACAGCTTGTGGAGCATTATTAGTATTTGTATAGTAAAGATATTGATCTTTATTATAATCACTAGATGTTACAGTAATTTTACCATTATTAATAACATCATTTAATGAACCAACAAGTGAGCTATCAAATGTTGCATTTAAAGGATTTTGTTCAGTTGCATTTATTACTGCTAAATTATTACGACAAATACCTGAAACATAAATATTGATATTCATATCACTTGATGAAGAATCAGTTAATGTAATATCTCCACCATTATAAATAGCTTGTGCATATGAACCTAATGATAATTCATCAAATACACCATTTACATATAAATTATGTTCAGTAGATGAAGTTTTATTTAATGTGAATGATAAAGTCCCTTCATTTCTTACATCATTATAATTGATATAAGAACCATTAACAGTACCTGAATAAATACCATCAAATGTTAATGCAGTACTCATTGTGAAATTAATGCTTCTTAAGTTATATACTGCAGCTAAAGTAACAATATTATTACCTGATGTATCAGAACCATTATTTACATTAATAACACCAGCATAATGTCCAATAACACTAATATCTTGCTCTTGAGCATTAATTGATAATAATTTTCTTGCTGTACCACTATAGATATAGTTGTTATCTAGGTTATAAACACTAGAAAGCTTTGAATCGAAGCCATTACCTGAACAAATATTAATACCACTTGTTAAGTAACCATTTAATCCTAAAATATTAGATGCACTAGCATATTTAACAGAAACATTTGCTCTATTAGTCATTGCTGATGCATAGAATAAAATGTTATTTGCCTTATCTACGAATTGAGATGGTGTAACATTACCAGATGCAGTATCTGATGTTTGAATATCAGCATTTTCAATACCAGCAACCATTGTTAATGTTGCAGTACTATTACCATAAACAGAAATTTCACCTTGGTTTGTAAAATTATTTACTTCTGCTGTTTCTGATGTTTCACCAGCTTCACCTAAATGTCTACCTAAAATACCAGCAACATAAAGCTTAGTATATGTAGGAACTACAGTTGATGAACCAATTGAAATTGAGCCTAAATTTTCAAGTTTTGTTGCAAGTCTTGTATAACCAGCACCAATAACACCACCTACTGCGTAAGTAGCACTTGAACCTAAATTTAAAGAAATATTTACTGCATTTAAGACAGTATCAATATCTCCTAAAGAATCTTCAATGTAACCAACTAAACCACCTACTGCAACACCAGCCATGTAGCCTGATGAAGTAGAATATGAAGAATCAGCAACAAGATTAATTGAACCTGTTGATACACAGTTTGTAATCTTACCTTCACCGCCAAATACACCACAAATACCACCTAAATAGTATTCACCTAGTGTAGATGAAGTTGTATTAGTTGCTTCAATATATGTATTAACATTAGTGATTGTTGAACCTTCAATGTAACCTGCAAGAACACCTATTGCTTTTGCATTTGTTGCTTCTTCTATATCATCTAAATTAATTGTAGATACAACATTTAAATTAGTAACATCACCAGTCAAATAACTGAATAAGCCATATGCATTAAGACCAGTTGTTACAACCTTCTTACTATCATTTAAGATATCAGCATTATAAATAGTTGGATATTTAGTAATACCATTATCAACCATTGTAACTGAACCTGATGATATTTGTTGTCCTTCAAATGAAGAACCAATACCATAATTATATGCATATGCAGTACCAGGAATTCCTTCAAGGTTAATATCGTTTGTGATTTCATAGTTTACTTTTGCAGATGCGAAGAATGCATTGTTATTCATTAATTCATACATGAATAAGAAATCTTTAACATTTGTAATTTCAATAGTTGCACTTGCAATATTTGTATTACCTTCTGCGTCTATACCTGTAACAATTGTTGCTTCATTAACAAACTTTCTTCTTACAGGAGTTTCATAAGTAAAATAATAATTAAGAACTGTTCTAGTATTAGATTGAACACTCCAATTTGAATTTAACGCGAAAGCTTCATTTAATTCATCTAAAGACTTAACCATAATACCTGGATAAGATGTACCATTCTTTGTCTTAGCACCTAAGTCATCAGAATAAACAATTGTATATGCTCCACCAGCAACAAAGCTAGAGAACACAAAATCTATAGAAGTATTATAGAAATAAGTTGTTGTAATAGAACCTGAGTTCTTTAATGTAATATCTGCAAATTCGGCATAATCTGTAACAGTATAGTTAAATACTGAATTTGTTGCATAATATGAATCTGAAATTGAACCAGTTGAAGCATTTTCAACCACAAAGCCAGAAATACGATATCCACCTGCCGCAGTAATACCACATTCATCAATTAGCTTTGTTCCTAATTGATTAACGTATACACCTGAAATTGTGCCCTTATTAAGACCACAAATATTTGCAACACCATAATCAGCCATACCAGAAATCATGTAAGCTAATGTAATAGTTGGATTAACTAAACCAAAATTCTTAATTTCACCATTATTTTCAGCAAACATAGCGAAATATTTCATTGCACTATATTGAGAGGCAACAGTTGATGAACTAATAACTACGAATTCAAGATTATAAATATCATATCCATTACCATCAAAAGAACCTGTAAATGAACTTTCAGAAGTTGATGACCAACCAATTGGAATAAAATCATGAGCTGTATAATCATCAAAATCAATATTGCATAATAATAAATAATCATAAGCTAAGAATTTAGAATATGAATAACATGCTGCAGAAAATTTATATAATTCTTCTGCTGATGCAATAGTAATAGTCATATCGCTATAATTAGCTGTTGATGCATTACTAAAAGCAGTTGTCATTGATACTCTATTAGTTTCTTTTGACTGTGTCTCATCAGTTGTTTTTATTGGTGTCTGACTACCAGCGTAAAATGACTTATAATCAATAAATGAAGTCTTAATATCACTTACATTTCCAGATAATTTATAGTTAATAAATAAAGCCAAAAATACAGCCATAAAAGCTGTAGTTAAGGCAAGACATATTGAAGTTATAATTGCTCTTTTATTAGAGCGATTCTTAATATTATTTTTCATAATGGTCATCTCCAGTCTTAAATACTACCCAATGTGCTAGGATCGACTCCCCATAATTCTAACGCACGGTTTGCTTGCACAAGCTCAACTGTGAATGATACTTCTACATCAACATATTCAGTATATACTGATGTTTTTGAATTTGAGTAGAAATAAGCTTGATTTACATTAAATGAATAACTTTGTGATGCAAAGTCACCATTTGAATCCCTTGTAGGTAAAATCATTGTTTTAAGATATGCTGTATTCTCATTAGTATTGTAATACCAACCAGTATCAGAAATTGCAAATGGCGAATTACCAGCAATTTGATCCTTAATAGTATATGTTTCCTTTTGTGCAGAAGCATACTTTCTTGTTAAAATCCACGCATCCTTGATATGGATTCTAACATATACTGCAATCTCATTAGTAAATGTAAACGCAAAGCCTAGTTGATTTAAGTAAATGTTACTATCATCTTGCTTCTTTTCTGTTGCGCTACATGTTATTGTTTCACTTGAATCAGTTGTACCAGCACTCAAAGTTTTATCAATTACAACAAAACCTAAGCCATCTGTATCAACAACAACAAAGCAATCATCGTTATCTGTTGATGCTTCATCAATTCCATCTTCACTAAATGAAGTAATTGTTACAGTAATAAGTTCAGCTGAATTCTTGCTAAAAGTAACAATCTTAGAATTAGTAGATGAAATTTCATATGTAATTTCATCACCAGCTGGATTTGCAATTGTACCAATTGATATAACACCTGAGTGTGTTGATGTTGCAACATAATATGTGCTTGCTGGAATAGTGCTTCCTACTGAAACAGTAGATGTTGCTGTATATCCAGAATTTGAATCTTTAGTATAATAAGATGTACTACTATCAAATGATGTATCTGATGTTAAATAATAACCACCATTCTTATCTTCATAATAAGTATTAGATGGAATTGTACCACCTACTGTAACAATAGCCTTAGAATAAGTACCTGCTACATAATATGTTTTACTTGCTTGGAAAACTGTATCTGTTGCAAGTGAATAAGTTGTAGTTGTATTTAAAATTACATCTTCTACATCAATTAATGTATCAATTCTCATCTTTGAATTAGATGAGCTACTATAGTCAATAAAGTGCTTACTATCAACCTTAACTTGACCTACTTCAATATCATTTGTAACCTTTTTTGTAAATGTATAAGCTGCAAATACTATTGATATCATTGAGATAAGAACCATCAATGATGTAGTTAATATTAAAATTTTAGAAATTCTTTTATTACTCTTCATGGTTCCCTCACAAAACAAAATTTAGTCTTATTCTGTAGTTGTAGTTACTTCTTCTGATGAAGTTGCTATTGCAGATAAGATTAATGAAAAAGTATAACTTGCTTTATCATCATATGATCCTAAGAATTCATTTGATGATGCATCATATGGTTGAATACCATATATATAAACATAGAATGTGGCCTTGCCACCTTCATTAGTTGCTTCATTTAATGCACTAACATTTTCTACTGTTGATGTTGTCATTAAATCATTGCCTAAGAAATCTGCAACTGAACCTTCTTCGTCACTACTATCTAGTTCTTCTTGTGATACTGCTGTTGCAACATAAGGATCTCTTAAATAATAAGTCTTAGTTGCACTAAATTTTGTATCAGTTGTTAAAGAATATTCTGTACCAGATAATTCATAATATTGTCCTTCTGGAACAGTTTCATTTGCTGCAACAGAAGCTTCACTATAAGTAAATGTTGTCCCCTGCTTAACAGTTATATCAACATTAGCCTTACTTCTATTTTCAATAGAAATTTCCATCATTACAGCCATAGTTGAAAAATATTTACCTTCACCTACATTATCAAGGTCAAAGAAAACTAAATTATCAACATCATATGTTTCAGGGTTAACTGTTGTATCATCATCAAAGGTATATGTTAATACAATACCATTTGTAACAACATCAACAGGCTCTTCCTGATCAGTTCTAACATACCAACCAAAAATAAATCCACTTAATACTACAAGTAGTACTAAACTTAGTGCTAGGTTAGCAATAATAAATATCTTATTCTTCATAATTGCCCTCCTAGTTACTAATGAATAATGACTTAATGCTTAAGCCTTGGAATTGATAATAACTATCTATAATATCATCACCTGTAGATACAAATGATAACGCAAAATAATCAATTGATGTAGTAGTTAAAACTGTGTAATCAAATATTGCAGTTTCAAGTGATTGAGCAACATCACTACCAATACCCTTAGGTACATCATTTGTAATTATAGGAGATGTATATAATTTAAATACATCTTCAATTTTATAATCATCTAATTCAACTGAATATTCACCAGAATCTTCAGTAATTGTATATAAAGTTTTTTCCTCGTTATCTTCTGTAACAGTAATATCAGAAGTTTGAGACTGATACATAACTACATTGTTATATAATACAGAATAATTTGTACTATAAGTTGCAGTAACAATTTCTTGATTTAATACAGATGAAATACCTGTAAAATGAGCACTATATTCACTATTAGCAGTTAATCCGTCTGCAACAAGCTTAAAATATATTACATCATCAGGCCAAGCTTCAACAGAAAGCTCTCCATCAGATCTAATCCATTGCTTAGATACCTTATCCCAGTAGTATAATTTAAATTCAGCTGTATTGTCTTCTGTTTTACCAATAATTCCAGTTGCCTTTACAGAATCATTTGATATATACCATGCCATCAATACAGTTACAAGAAGGAATCCAGTAACAAATAAAGATGCTAATGATAATATTAAATTTAAATGCTTCTTCATAATTCCTCCTAAAATAAATGTAATACCTAAAGGAAGTTTTTTGGGCAACAAAAAAACCAGTCCTTCATAATAGCAACTGGCTGTCTCATTAAGACCCTATAGCTTTGCGTCACAGGATCACTCCTGCTTTGCCTAAAACACAATGTACACAAGACTAAATGCACATTCTAAAATCATATTACAATAATACATTTTTCATTTTATACTCATTTGACATATTTGTCTATAAAAAAATGAATATTATTTTTAATTCATAACAAAAACTAACAAATGTAAACTTTTTTACGATTTTTATTATATCATAATTATCTCATATATTATAAATAATATATGAATTATTTTTATGGAATAAACTTTAAAATAATGATATACTCTTTTTGGGTGATTTTAATGTTTGATGGAATTTACTTATCTAAAATAAAAAACGAATTATTAATTCTTGAGACAGGAAGAATTTCTAAGGTCAATGAAATATCTGATACAGATTTTATTTTTACCATTAGAGCTCAAAGAAAAAATTATAATTTATTAATATCATTATCAAGTGAATACTCAAGAATCCATCTTGCAACAAGAATTTATGACAATGTGTTATCACCACATGCATTTACAATGCTTTTAAGAAAGCATATTGAAGGTTATTTTATTGAAAATATCAAAACTTATAAATCTGATAGAATTATGTCTTTTACTTTAAAAGGATATAATGAAATGCAGGACCTAACTACTAAATATTTATATATAGAGGTTATGGGTAGATATTCTAATTTAATATTAACTGATAAGGATAATTATATCATCGATGCCCTAAAGCATGATGGTGTATCAGAATTCCAAAGAACAATTCTACCTAACGCATTATACCAGGTTTTAGAATCAGGTAAGCTAGATCCATTAGAATATAGCCAAGATGAATTAGAAAATATATTTAATGAAAGAAATATTAAAACACCAAAGGATGTTATTAATAATTTTAATGGTGTTTCACAAAATATATTATTTGAAACATTTAAATCTGATTTTTATGCTAATAAATTCTATTCGTTACTTCATCTAGATAATAATCCTTCAATAATTATTAATCCTAAGGGTAGGGAGGATTTTAATTATAATCCATATTCATATGAGGTAGTTAAATCATATGATACATTATCTCAAGTATGTGAGGAGTTCTTCTATTTATCTGACCAAAAGGCCAAGGTTAAGCAAAAAACAGGAAATCTATTACAGTTTATAGAAAAGAAAATAGTAAAGCTTAATGATAAGCTTGCAAGACTAAACCAAGAGCTTATTGAAACACAAGAAATGGATTCTATAAGAATTAAGGGTGAGCTTTTACAAACAGTTTTAGGAATACATGAAAGAAAGAATTCAGTTAATGTATTTAATTACTATGATAATACATATATTGATATAAAGCTTGACCCAGAATTAACTGTAATTGAAAATTCTAAAAAGCTATTTAAAAAATATGAAAAAATAAAAACATCAGTTAAGTTCATTCAGGAACAAATTGAAATCACTAAAAGTGAAATAGATTACTTCAATGAATTAAAATATGAAGTAGATGTTGCATCATTAAATGAGGCATTACAAATTAAAGATGAATTAATTGAAGGTAAATACTTATTTGAACAAAAATCAAATAATAAAAAGAGAAAAGAAAAGCCTCATCTTCTAACATATATCCTTCCATCTTCTTCTTTAGTATCTGTTGGTAAAAACAACATTCAAAACAATTATTTAACATGGACATATGCAAAATCCAATGAATTATGGTTTCATGTTAAAGACCAAACAGGAAGCCATGTTGTATTACATAAGACAGATGATATAACTGATGATGATATAAGATATGCTTCTATGATTGCGGCATTTTATTCTTCTTCAAGGGACTCTTCTAGTGTCGCAGTTGACTACACCCTAATAAGAAACATTAAGAAGGTTCCAGGAAGAAAAGGCTCATTTGTAACATATAAGAATCAAAAAACAATTTATATTGATCCTGATAAATCAATAATTGATAAATTGGAGGTAAAGCGTATATGAACGCCTATAAAAAATTTGGATACTTTTATGATGAAGTAATGGCTCAAATGGAATACGGACTTTGGAGCGAATTTTTAGAGGATTACTTAAAAAAGGATGATAAAATTCTAGATTTAGCTTGTGGTACAGGAACACTTTTATCAATGCTATATGTAGATGGGTATGAAAATCTATATGGACTTGATCTATCAGAAACAATAATTGAAATTGCAAACGAAAAAAGAAAGGTTAATAGATTTCAAATAGACTTTTCTGTACAAGATATGACTTCTTTTAAATATAATACTAAATTCAATGTTATAAGCTGCTTCTTCGATTCAATTAATTTCTTACCAACCCTATCTCAGGTAAAGAAAATGTTTGATACAGTATATAGACATTTAGAAAAGGATGGATATTTCGTTTTCGATATATTTTCTAAAACTATGCTAGATGAATACAACAACAACGAAATAGTTGATGATTATGAATCATTTAAGCTTAAATGGACTACAGAAAAAGTAAATCCAACAAAGCTTAAGCATGTAATATCTATCACTGAAGATGATGAAGAAATAAAAGAAATCTATTATGAATATTATTATGAATTAAAGGATTTATTAGATAAAAGATTTGATATCATAAAGATATCAGGAGATTTCAATGATGAATTAATGGATGAAGATGAAAGAATCCTTGTAGTATTAAAAAAGAAATAATATATATAACTCTAAAGAATGGAAACAATACCAAACTTTAGAGTTTTTTTATTTTTTAGTAACTATTCTTCATATTTTGACTCTTATTTAATATAGAGGAGACAAATTAATATGGGAATAGAAAATGAAGAAATACAAATAAAAGAACTAAATAATGAAACAATTGAATCTATGATTTATATTATTAGGGGTCAAAAAGTAATGTTAGATTTTGAATTAGCAAAAATATATGGGTATGAAACAAAGAATTTTAATAGGCAAGTAAAGAATAACATAGATAAATTTCCCGATGATTTTAGATTTATTCTTACAAAAGAAGAGATTGAAATCGTGGTGAGGTGTAAAAATTTCACCTCACGAAGTTGGGAACATTCTAATGAAGGAGGAAGAAGATATCTTCCTTATGCCTTTACTGAACAAGGAATATATATGTTAATGACTGTATTAAAAGGAGAATTAGCCACTAAACAAAGTATTGCATTAGTACGTGCTTTTAAACAAATGAAAGATTATATTATAGAAAATAATAATCTAATGTTAAATACTAATTCTTATATTGAATCTAGGTTTTCAACATATGATAAAAGATTTGAAGTAATTGAAAATAAGCTTGAGGTAGTAATGGATAATTTTATTGATCCTTCAAAATATAAGCACTATCTAATTAAAGATGGTGAAAGGATTGAAGCTGATATTGCATATCAAGAAATATATATAAAAGCTAAATATTCAATTTATATAATAGACGATTATATAGATATTAAAACATTACAATTATTAAAATGTATTAATAGTACTATTACTATAATTGTAATTACTGATAACAAAGGTAAAAACAATCTAAATCCTAATTTTATTAATGACTTTATAAAAGATACAGGATTTAATATAATATTTAAATATAACAATAGTAAATTTCATGATAGATATATAGTAATAGATTTTAACACTAACGATTATTCTTTATACCATTGTGGCACATCATCTAAAGATTCAGGTAATAGAATAAATACAATAATGAGAATAGATGATAAGAATCCATATATATCATCTATAAATAAAGTACTTAATAACAAAAATATAAATATATAAGAAAAGGAAGAACTATTTTGTTCTTCCCTTTTACCTTCTTTTAATAGAATTCTTCTTCATTTGAAATAAAATATAATCTATTATTTTCAAAATAATTTCTTAATCTCTTTTTATTAGATAAATAAGCAATATATGATCTCATAGTAGATGATATTAATAAATACTTATTATAAGAAATATGTAGCATATAATGAGAAAATACCTCATCTATAATATCTTCTACAGTTTTAGGAGTTTTACATATTTCTAATATTAAATGCATTATTTCATAAATCTTAGCACGGTTAAATTCAACTAAATCCTTAATATCCGTTGTGACCTCACTATGTGATGGTACAATTATATTTCCATCTAGTGATTCTACATAATCAAGTGACTTTAAATATCCATTAACATCATATATTAATAAAATATGCTGTTTTTCTATTAAAGTCTTACCTCCTAATGTGTCCGCAACAAAATATACTCCATCACTAGTTTTAACACCAATCATGCCATAATGGTGTCCAGGTAATTTAAATGTTCTTAAGCCTTCTGGTATTTCTTCTAATGAATAGATTTCTTTATTGTCATCTATATGCATTACTTTAGTATCAAATTCATCAAGTGGATATCCACCATATAAGAATCCAATATCAAGCTTTGAATCACGCAAGAAGGCACGTTCTATTTTAGATGCAATAATCTTGCATCCTGTAGTTTTCATTAAATAAAGGTTTGCGCCACTATGATCTGGATGTGAATGTGTATCGATAATATACTTTAAATTAAATCCATTTCTTCTTAATAGTGTTTCTAAAACAGGTCCTTCTTCTTTAATACCACAATCTATTAATATTACATCTTTATCATTTAATTTATATAATCCTACATTAGTTTGACCATCAATGTAATAGGTCCTACCTTTTAGGTGGTGTAATTCATACATATTACCGCCTCCAAAAACATTTTTTATTATAACATTATATAAAGAAAAATGCACGGATTACGTGCATTTATTCTTCAAAATAAGAATATGTAGCTAATGTTTCTTCAACTACCTTATTATCATTATAATGTCCATATAGGTAATAGCTATCAAATTTAGCTATTCTACTTAATGTTTTATATATATAAGAATAGAATTCATTATCATATTCAGAATCTATAGTATCATCGCGCCAGAATGTTGATTCACCATCTGATGTTAATTTATTAGTAAATAATAAACCTAATTCAGATGAATAGAATGCATTATCTATTAAAGATTTTGTTTCCATTTGACCAAATATACTTCTTCCTACGTAATTACCTTTAATATATTTAATACCTAATAAATCTAGGATTGTTGGTACTATTACATAAGGAGATGTAAATGCACTATAGATTAATTCATTATTAGAATTTAAACTAAATCCATCAAATTCACTATAGCATTCCTTAAGCTTTTCTATAACATTTGGATTATATATTGTCATAAATGTCTCATATTCAGGTGCATAATATTCTGAATTTGAATCATAAATAAAATATTTTAAATCCCTAGGTAAACCAATTTTATAATAAGCCTCATGGTCACCATATAAAACAATTAATGTATTATCAAGCTTACCCTTTTCTATAAGATCATCAAGTAAAATACCTAATGCATCATCAAAAATCATAAGCTTACATTCATATTCTATGAATTGATCTTGAACAGTTTCAGCATCATCATAACAAGGATTAGTCCATAATCTATTACCAATAGCCTCATTAATAATATCATATTTTTCTTTATAATAGTCCTCAAGTGACTTTTTAAAATTATATGGACCATGTGTTGTAAGAGATGTATAGAATGAATAGAATGGTCTATCTCCTTCTGGAATCATTTTATCCTTCATTACATCTACATAATTACTATCATATGGATATCTACCATTAAAGTTATTATTCCATTCCATGTCTGTTGCCATATATTCTACTGATTCATCATATTTTAAAACCTTATATTTGTCACTTCCAACAAAATAAGAATGATTAAATCCAATTTGAGGCATTGTAGTACCACGATTATAGAATGATGCATAATTACAATGGAAATATGATGTATCATATCCAAATACGTTTCCTAAAACACTAGGAAGTGATTGAGGAGCATTTGTCTTAATATTTTTTATTGTTGATGTAACAGAACCAGAAATACCTATAAATTCACTAATATTAGTTTTGTTCTTTGAATGATTGTTAGTAAAATTAATACCATTTTTTCTTAAGTTATATAAATTTGGAGTTAATGTTTCATTAACGCCTATAGACATACCTGTTTCAATCATTATTTCTAAAACATTATATCCTTTTGCTGCACCAGTCATTGAAGTTTTTTCTGTTTCAGCATGTTCTTCTTCTGAAACATCACCAAATGTTGTAATATCAACAAGCTGAGCCTGAAGGTCTGCATAAGTGTAATTCAATAAACCAAAGTTCTTTAAAGAAGCTCTTTTTATTACTGTTGCAGACTTAATAACTATTTCTTGTCCTGATTCATTATAGTATAGGTAATTATTTGAATAATCATGTTCAATTACCTCATATGTAATCATTCTTGTTGGGATTAATATTAATAATGCAAGTATTGAAATTGTAATACCACGTCTTGGATTATATTCTCCACCCTTAAATATAATATTTATTAGAATTAATCCACCAATAAAAGTAATTATAAATAATAAAAGTATCGCAATATACCAGAAATTAATAAAATCTATAGACATTACAGCCGCAGCTTCGCCTGTCAATGTTAAATATTTAAATGTAAATATGTCTGATGAAGCATAATACATTTCTAGATTAACAATAAAGAATGTTGATACTAAAGCAAATATAATAAATGCATAAATATTTGCGGCAATATTATGCTTCATTATAAGCATTGGTATTGCAAGTATAACAATTAATGTTGCTTCTAACAAGAAATATGATATAAAGCTATGAAAAATTATTAAATTAAATACTAGTTCCATAAAGAAGACTATTGTGATTAATAATACAAACTCACATACCCTCTTCTTTATACCTATTAAATATTCTTCTTTCATTTCATTAACCTCTATTTAAATACTCATATATTTTAATATAAGTATAAAAATAAATCAAATAAATTATATACCTAGCTTAATCTAGATATATTTATTAATAATTGTGTTTTGAATCTTTCTTTGAAGTCAGCATCTAACATAGAATCATCGATTATAGAGACATATTCATTTTTTAGTCCAATGAATCTATTGATGATTCTATTAATTACTTTTTCATCTAAACCAATAGAAATTCCATACTTAACGAAATCACCTTTTCTTAAATTTCTCTTTTTTCCATTAATAGTTAATGCAAGATCTTCATTATCATCTTTAACTAAAAGCTTAGCTGGTAAAAGATCATATGCAGGAGATAATTCAATATCTCCATTTTTCTTTTCAATTAAAGAAAAATTTTTTAAATGCATATCAGAATTACATGTGATGAAAGAAAAGACTATTCTTTCAAACAAGCTTACAGTATCTAATTTCTTTATTGAACTATATTTTTCAATTATTTTAGCACATCTTTCATATGAGCTTTTATATTTATCTTCTGTTAGTCTTTCACTTAACTGACAAAAATCTTCCATATGTATTTTAGAGTTTTCTTTTCTGTCGACTCTTTTAGATATGTAAGCATACTCATTATCCTTCATCTTTAGTAACCCAAATGGACAAACAGATATTTTACTTATTCTAGCCATATGCATTACAATAAATTCTGAAATGGGAGCCATTGGGTATTCTTGAGGTTTTGGCTTTAAAATATAGCCTAATGGTTCCCCAATTAAAGTAAGTCTACTTGTCGTTTCGCATTTCTCATAATGTAGTGACATTTTGCTTTGTACACCAGTGACTGATTTTTTACTTTCAAGCATGCCACTAGCATATAAAGCTACATTTGACTCTTTCAAATCAAATTCAGGCATTTCTTGATATCCAAAGAAATTCTTTAGACATTTTTTATGCCAATAGTAAGGTTCATCGTTAGAAAGCTCCTTAAAGCAGCATAAGCATCTATTTTTCATTATCTTCACCCCTAACGCTAACAGCACCAATTGTATCTCTACATACCTTTAGTAATATTCCCATTCTATCCTTCCTATCAAGACTCCACTTTGATATCGCAAGATCTAACAGATATCCTTCAGGTATTAATCCATCAAAAAAAGGGAATAAAACCTTTGAGAAATAACTTTTTTGCTTTTTACTCATAGTCAATGAAATAGCAGGATTATCACTTATTAAATATTCTTCATCGTAATTGAAAACAAAGCCATCATCTGTCTCAATTATATCTCCTGCATATATATCTTCATAATAAACATGCCCAACTCTACTCATCATTATCACTATCCTTCATTTTTATTGGCGCAGCAAAATAGCCAAACATTTCTAATGCTTGATTTAGCTTATCTAATCTTATTGTTTCTTTGCCTTGTTCTAATTCTCTTACAAATCGCAAACCTAGACCACTTTTCAATGCAAAATCCTCTTGAGTCATATTATATTTTTTTCTTTGTTCTTTAATAAATTTTTCAAAACCATTTCCCATAATAGCAACTCCTTTTTATAATTAGATAGTTATTTTATAACCTTTCAGGTATATTTTAACACTTTCTAGTTTAAATTACAACCTTTCGGGTATAAATGATATTAAAATCAAATAATTAATACCCGAGAGGGTATAAAATATATATATAGTATAAGTATTATACCCAATAAGGTATAAAAAGACTGCAATCATAAGATTACAGTCTTTTCATATACTATTCTATTTTTTCACCACCATCTAAATTCTTAGATAGTTCCTTTTGTTCAGAAATGAAGTCTTCAGCTTCTTGCTTAATCTTCTTGTTAGTCTTGTAATGAGTATGCTCAAACTGAGAAATAACAACCTGATTGAATGATAAGTCAATTCCAGCTTCAGTAAATACCATACGATATTCTCTTAATAAGTCACGTTGAACCTGGTATCTATCTTCTTCTTTACACTTTGCAACAATCTTAACTGCAACGTTAGAATCACCATATCCAGAAACACCCTTATAATAAGGACCTTCTACTATTGCAGGAATCTTTGCTTTAAAGTTATCAAAATTATCCTTTAATAATCCTTCAATAATTTCAATGGGTACATCATATGGGAATTCACAATCTACAACAGCTAAAGATAATTCTCTAGACATGTTAATGACATTAGAAACATCTGAATTATTAATTATTTTAATATTTCCTGCTGCATCTAAAATCTTAGTTGCACGAATACCAATTTCAATAACAGTTCCTCTGAAATCACCAATTGTAATAATTTCACCAACATTATATTCATTTTCGAAAATAATGAACATTCCTGCAACAACATCGGCAATCAAGCTTTGGCATCCTAAGCCTATAACTAAAGTTAGGATACCTACTGATGCGAAAATTGCTGTAGAATTTACGCCTAATGCTTGTAATAAGAAAATAATGATTGCGATAGCGCATGCATATTTAACAATACCATCAAGTAATGTTACAACTGTCTTTGCTCTATCAGACTTTTCCATAGTCTTCTTAAAAATAAATCTAATTAATTTACATGCTGCATAAATAATAACAACATAGATTAAGCTTTCAATTAGCTTAGGAACATGTGTGTTAAATGTTGCTTGTAAATTTTCTGTATCGCAAACATATTCCTTAATCCATTTTGCCGCTTCTGAATCTGGCATTGAAATTTCTAAAATTATTGCTGTAATGAATGCAATTAATGCTACCGCAATAATAGTTAATTCAATTATCAAAAATACTTTTTTGCTCTTTTTCTTTTCCTCTTTCATTGTATTTCCCCTCCTATTATTCTTCAACTGTTATTGTATATGTCTTTTCTTGGTAGTTACCAGTTGTATTACCAGTAGTTATTGTTAATGTTATTACATCACCAACTGTTACATTCTTAAAATCTAATAAGAATGCATCATTATATTGCTTACTTAATTCATAGGTTACACCATCTTCACCAATTGAACCACTTAAGTCAGTATCAACGTATGTAAGGTTCAATTCCTCACCATTATATGTCACCTTAAAATCAGTACTTTCTATAAAATCACCTTTTATAGTATAGTAAGCTTCATAAACATTACTACTATTCTTATATGATGTAGCTGTTGTGACTGCAACATTTAATTGATTATATTCGTTCTTAGCTAATAAGAATTCATTAGTACCATCGTTATACATCATGTAAACATAACAAGAGTATTCAACATCCTCTAGATTTTCAATAGTTAATGATGGAGTTGATGTAGTATATCTTAATAAGCCGCCACCTTCAGCTCTTAATTCAACAATATAATATTCATTAGGATCTAAATCAATAGAACTATCCTCTCTAAATTCACTAAATTCTAAATTAACAGTTCCATCTTGATTTCTTGTAACATGATATTCATTTGATGCACTAGTAACCAATCCTACAGATTTTTGATGTGTTGAAATATCATTTTCTTGAATGCTAATCTTAAATTCCTTACCATTATCATCATAAATATCACCATTAGGTAATACATAATGATATTCAACCTCATAAATATTATTGCTTGAATCATCCTGTTCTAAATACATTACTACAGTAGTGTAATATAACGACTTACTAACTGTCTTTTCAGATAATGTATTTGGATTACCATCATTACCACATTTACTAAATACAATTTCCCAGCCATCAAGATAAACCTCTTGACCTAGGATTGTTGTCTTAGGTAATATCTTTAAAACCTCAGTATTATCACTAAAGCCTACACCTGAAACATATTCTGTTGCGAAATAGTAATCACTTACCATTTCAACCTCAAATACCTTCTTAGCAATATAAGATAGGCTTGCAGTATTACCATATGAATCAGTATATTCTCTTGTTATAATGAATTGAATTTCATTAGAATCAATAGCATCTATTGTAATAGAACCACTATCTACAGGTACTATTTCATTCTCATTATAAGAAATTAATGTAACATCATTTGTATTATTAGTATAATCTAGGGTAATTACACCTTCATCATTAATACTATAATCGCCAAATGTTATTGCGTTAGTATCATCCTTAGTGTATGTATATTTACCTGCAAGATAATCAATACCATTATTATTAAAATAAATTTCAAATTGAAGCTTTTCTATATTAGTATATGCCTCAAGTCCATTGACATTAGAACCCTCAGAGGTAAGCTCTGTAACTGTTCCATCACTAGTTGTTATAAAATATTTAATTTGTGAAATTTCAACACCATCTACTCCAATTGCGCTAAAACTATATGCTTCCTCTTCAAATGATAAAGAAACATTATCAATATATGTTTTCTTTTCTAATTCAATTTCACCACAATCAACTGTGTAATAGTCTAATGTGTATCCATCATACATTTTATAATATATTAATTTAACTTGAAGCTTATCATATATAGGAGATAGATATTGTCCATATCCATCTTCTATTTCTAATACTAATTCACCATTATAATAATATTCAAATCTATATTTTTCTCTTCTATCATCAGTATTAAAGTTTTCAACCTCTGCCTCTAAATAATATTCATCATCATATTTTGTCTGATCAAATTTATAAGTTAGATCGGTAACATCAATACTATATTCACATAAATTTAGAGTTACTTCCTTTGCTTCTACTTCATCTTCAATAGAATAATTTGAATAATATTTTGCTAATGAATAATTAACCTTAACCTGAACTGTATCTATAACTATTTCATAATCGAATAGCTTTAATGCTACAGTTATTGTTTGATTTAATGAATCAGAGCAATCTACATTAACATTATATTGATATAATGAATTCTCTTCAAAGTATGAATAATAATCTCCATCTGCACCTAAAACAACATCAGGTGAAGTTTTAGATTTAATAGGAATTTGGTAAGTCTTACCATCATATGAAATATTGATGTCATCTCCATCAGTAAGCATATTGTAATTTAGAGTAAATTCAATATATGTGTCATCCCCATCCTGATATAAGACATCTGAATTTTCTTGTAATAAAGTAGATTCATCTATTTCCTTTAATTCATAATAAACCTTATCTTCATAATAGTAATTATTATAATAATACATTACTGAATAGCTGAAATTATATTCATATCTATCATCTAATTCTAATTCATATGTTGATGTATTGAAATATGGTGTATATCCATATTTAACCTCTCCATCAACAACATATGAATAGAATATTCTTTCATAAATTCCATCTCCATCAGTTGAATTATCCTTAAATCCAGTATCGAAATAATATAAAGCCTTACCTTCATTAGAAGATTGTCTTTTGAAATAATATATATTAGTATTAGATTCAAAGCTATTTCTATCATGATTACTATTCTGATATGCATTTAATACATCACTTGCGAATGATGCTGTTACAATAGAATTATCAAATCCATCAGTTCTAACGATATATTTAATTTGGTATTTATTAACACTCTCGCTATAATTATCGTCAGGAATTCTAATAGAATAGAAATTACCTACCTTAACATCAGTATTATCTGCTTCTTCAATAGATGATTCTTCTATTACATAATCACCATCATTCATTACAGTCCTATCAGTTATAATATCTAGATCCATGTTGATATTTTTACCATTAAGTGTAGTAATGAAATCTAGGTTGTAGAAAATCATACTATTGGCGTGCATTACATAAGATACTACCTCAATCTCTGCACCTAAATCGTCATTTCTAACCTCAGAAATAATTAATATTTCATCACCATATATATCCTTATATGTGATTTTAATATTACCAGAAATTAAATTCTTATTTATTTCTTCAATTTCTAATACACCTTCACTTAATAAATCAGATAATGTAATATCAGTCCCATCAAAGAATTCAACCTCTGCAGAGCTAAATTCATAACCATCTAGGGCTTTTATCTCATATGGTATTAATAATGCACCATCATCAGAAACATCAACTGTACCTAATTCTACCTTATTTGGAATTAATGTATTTTGATATAATTTAATGCCATTATGTGATATTACAAATGAAACACTTGAAATCTCATCTGTAACCTGGAATTCATTTGCATAATCTAGGCTCTCAAATGTATCAGTTTGAGTAATAGAATTACCATCAATAAAGTTCATTGTAATTTCAATATCAAATGATGGATCTATAATCTCTCCATCATATGTTGCACTAAAATTAAATCCACCTTCATAGAATTGTGCATATACATCTTTAAATAAAGAATTAAATTTATATTCTATCTCATTAGAATCAAACTCAGTAATTAAATTACCATCCTTTTTAATTTCTACCGCAACAATTCTAATTTCTTTATAGATAGGATCAATTACAGTAGATAATAGACCATCCTCAGATTCAACTGATTTTATTAATTCTTCACCATTATAAATATCAAATCTTAATGCGTCAGTCTTATCATAGCCCTTTTGGAAATTAGTATCGATATTTAAGGTATTTCCTACCTCAATATCATAATCATATGAAATATTTTCTTCCTTTAATTCATATTTAGAAGTAAATCTATTTTTATATGAAATGAAATCATCTGGATATTCTGTTTTATATCCATATTCAGAAAGTAATGTTCTTTCTCCATTAACATCACCATATACCCTTGCATTTATTTCCTGCATATCGGATAAATCCTCTAATTGACCTCTAAAGAAGTTTTCCTCATCAAGAGTAAAATCCTCAATTATTAATTCATCCTCCATATATATTTCAAGGCTTGGATTAGATGCTAAATTATAATAATTTGAAAAATAAATATCATAATCAAGACTAAAAACATAATTATCATAATCTACTACAGGATTAAATTCAAATAATGCCTTAGGCATTTGATCAGTTACAGTATAACATGTTGTCTCAAAATAAGTATTATCCTTAAATACACCAAAATCACCTATTACTGAAATAGTATAGGTTCTTAATGGAATAAGACCTGTAACTAGCTGCTTTTGAATTCCTGCTTCCTCTATAGGGAAATCTATAGAGAAGTTACCACTAGATACTCTAATTATGCAGTTCGCAACACTATTAATTTTATCAATATCAATTTCATAAATTAAATAATCAGCACCAACCTCAATATTACAAGATTTAATATCTGGCTTTGGTAAAAATATTCCTCCACCCATTGTACCTGCAACAACTGCGGCAGCTGATAAAACTGTAATACCACCAGCAAGTGTTGTTGATGTTGAAACTACATTTGCAGCTGTGCTTTCAGATGCACCTACATTTAAATCAACATTATTTAATTCACTACTATTAACATTATTTATTTCATTAACATCTGTTTTAGATAAATTATTTATCTCATCAATTTGCTCTTTTATTGTTTTAGAAGTCTTAGTATCCTCACTAGAATCTTCCTTATATGCTTGTTGCTCTAAAGGAGAAGATTTTACTTCATTAACATTAAAATATTCAATAGGTTCAAATGTTTTAAATTCAGAAACATCATCATTATATTCATTTATCCCATTATTATACTCATCAGGCATAACAATCTTCCTCCCATCTTAAAAATACACAAAACACCATAGCTAAAAAAATTTTACCATTATTTTTTAATCTTATCAATTAAAAATGTCTATTTTTTGATATATGTATTAAAAAAATCATCTAAATCCTTATATATTTCTTTAATACCATTTCTTTCTGCTAAATAATTAGCTTGATTTTCAAATAACCCCTTTAAATCATCATATTTAAATAAAATAAATAAATTCCTTTTCTTTTTAACATCTATTTCTAATTTATTTAAATAATAATTCTTCTTTTCTTCTAGCTTAGGATTAATAAATAAATCTGAATTTAATACTATATATATCGCAAACAATGATGTAACAATATAAGAAAAACGAATCTTACTCTTTTTATTACATAAGAATTCATATGCATAAAAAGGCATATTATAGAATTCATCAAATGTTTTAACCATATAACTAAATTCTGTTTTTCTTCTTGTTAAGCTGTTTGGATTTAGCTTCCATAAATACGTAGTATAATCAAAAAAGCTTATTTCTTCTTTTTCAATCATACCTAATATACATGTTGTGAAATATGAATCCTCTAAATCTCTTACCTTATCACTAAATTTTATATTATTCTCATTTAAAAATGCTCTTTTAAAAACCTTACCATGCATCCAAGGGAATGTATCTATATTCTTTTTTATACTTAATACATTCTTACCATCCTTAATAGATTCAACCGCAATATTAGTAACTAAATACTTAGGCTCATACTTTTTTATAAAATTAATTATATTTGATAAAGCTAAATGATTATATAGTGAATCATCCGCATCACAAAACATTACATATGGGCTTTGGGTTGAATTAAATCCATATTGTCTTGCAAGACCAGGACCTGTGTTTATTGGATTAATAATATATGAAATATTTAAATTCTTATAATTCATTAAAAATTCTTTTGATAATATTACATCACTACAGTCATTAACTATTGTTATATTAAAATCATCAAAAGAAACACCTTCCTGTAAAGAAAAGGAATTAAGTAAATATTTAATTACATCCTCATTCTCACTATATTGTGGAATAATAACATCAAGCAACATAAAAAACACCCTTTGTCTTAAAAGACAAATCCCCTTTTAATAGTTAAAAATCTTGTAATTATTATAACATATATATAAAGACAATATAAAGAAAAAAGTACATTATTTCTAATGTACTTATTTTCCTTAAATAAAATCATATTTATCTAAAATATTATTGTTTTTACAATAATTCTTAAAATCTAATAATTTATTATCTATTTCTTCTCTTGTAATATCTATTGGATACATTTCATAGGTATAATTTTTATTTATTTTATATTTAGCATTCATACCTATTAATTCACTAAATGAATCAGTTATATAGCTATTACTAAATTCTCTATACTTCTTATCCTGCTTCCAAGTGAAGTTTCTTTCATATTTAAAATTTATTGTCTTTTTGTAATAAGAGAATCCTAAATCATCACGCTTATATGTAGTAATACCATCTGAATAATCATATATATTTATATCATTATAATCTATCCATATTTCTTCTTCAGTATAGCTATTTTTAATATTAGTTCTAATTGAAATAATATTTAATAATGATGTTAATTCATCATAATCTATCAAACCATCTTCATAATCTCTAAAAAGATAGTTAATTGCATCATAATTAGATTTTTGCTTAATAATTAAATAATTTGATGTTAATTCAATACTTCCCTTAAATACTCCGTATTTTTCATAAATATCATTATAATAATAATTTGGATTAATAAAATTAAATATTAAAAAGTCTCTAGAGTTAAAATTTTCTTCTCCTACAGCCAATGTTTGAATTTCTGTTCTATAATGTAAAAACTCAGGTCTATATTTTAAGCCTCCAGAGGTATATTCTTTTTTCATTTTGGAATAAAGATCAATATTATCATTAGAACTAATATTTAAATAAAATGCTTTATTATCATCATCTGGCATTAAATACTTCCATTCATAATCAGATACTTGATCTAAAAATGTTGAATAGCCTAATGGATATGTTGTTGCATATTCAAATAAATAATTACCATCATCTATACCATAAAAGTTATAATTACCTCTATCTTTTGCTTCTAAATTTTCTTCTAGATTAATATCACCTTCATTTGATGTTGCTTTATCTATAGTTTTAGTAATTAAATTACCATTACTAAATGTACCACCACCATTACTTATATATATAGCTGTATTAGAATCTACTTCATAGCTATAATCTCCTATATAGTCAATTCTATTAGAGGTTGGATAATTTTCTTTATAAGTACTATAATTATATTTCATTTTAGTATATAAAGGGTTTATTACACTATTAGTTGCATTTGGAACAATAGTATCTTTATAGTGAGTAAAAAACTTATTATATACATCATTAAATGTATCATTTTTAGTTATTGTAATATTTTCAATTTCACCATTATATACAATATCAAAAGATATCTCATCGACCTTATTTCCTTTAACTAAATTATTAGTATATAAATCTTCTAATTTATCTTGATCGATACTTGTTGTTTTTTCATTTATATCTCCTTTACCACAAGAGGCTAACAAAGAAATATTTAAAGGGATTAAAATCGATAATAAAGAGATTTTAAATATTTTTCTCATAAGTACTTAGTATAACCTAATTAAAATTAAGATTATACATCCTCCTTCTTTAAAATTAGCATACTAAAAATGTGAACTTTCCTAATGTTTTATCCTTATTTAAATTAATTATTTCATACACTTTATGATAAAGAAATCGGTGGGATAATATTATCAACCATATCTATAACGAATTCATATGCGTCAGTATATACTACTGGATCTGGATTAATATATGGAACCTTCTCATATGTATTGTGATATGAATAGCCTGTTGCTTCAAATTTTAATTTTGTAGAAGAAATGTATAATTCTTCTTCATCATATGTATTATTCACTGTATTGATTTCGTATAGGTATCTTTCAAAAGAACCATCTTCCTTATTGTAATATAATGTTCCATTAAATGTGCCCGGGAATATATCATTATCAATCATAATTTCTTTAATACCCTCATCATTTAAGTCAAATGATAATTCCAAATACTCTTCTCCTTCGCTAATAACGATATTATTATTTTTTATAAAATCACTTATTTCTTTATCATTTTTAGTTAATAAGTCTCTACAGATATCATAATATAGACCATCAAGAAATTCAGTGCATTCTTGTCCATCAAAGGCACATATTCTTTGAATTGTATCTGTTAACCATGAAGTGGATACAACCTCAAGTAATGCTTCTTTATTAACCTTACCATTGAATTTTTTTTCTAAATAAGGTTCATTTACATACTCATCATATAATTTAAGGTAATTATATACTTGTAAATCATTATCATCAAAAAGTGAATTTAAGTTCTGAATAAAATTAAAATCTTGTGTTTGGTTTTTTTCAAGACCATCTACTAGTTCAGAAGAGAAAGTATTGATATGGGCACTTTGAAGCAATGAATAATTACCAGGACCTCTAGAAATGAAATCAAAAGGATTTACATTTTCTTTTTCCATAATATCTTCATATTCTTCCTGAGTTACACTATAGTAATATCCATAAGTGCCAGTTCCTGAATATCTATAGAAATCAATACCTTTATCTTCTTCATCTCCATATGAATTCATATAAGAAACGTAATCCTGTTTGAACATTGCGCTAAACATTCTCTCATAGAATGGTGATAAATCCTGTTTATCGAGTAAAGTTTTAAATTCATCAACTTCTTTTTGATTATCAATTTGTAAATTTTCTTTATTATTACAAGAAGCTAATGTAAGTAAGTTTGTTAGGATTAAAAACATAAATATGATTTTTTTCATATGATTTTACCTCCTAAAGCTTAATAGTAACGTCACGTTTATGACGACTAGAGTTAAAGTATGCTTGTTCTTTCTTATGATCCTTTTCTACACGTAAAACACCTCTATTAGTTAAAGAAATGAATTCATAATATGCCCAATACTCACAACGGTGATATGGTTTTTTAGAATAAGATTTCATAGAGATATTATATTTACGATTAACTGGCATAAAGATATCCATCTTTTCTTCTGTTATGTAAGAATAATATCCTGCAGCATAGCCACTATTACAGCTATCTATTTCACTCTTACCAAAAACACTTCCGTTAATATTGATAACTCTAGTTCCTTTTTTGCTTTCAAGTCTTAAGCCGATATCATTATAGCCAAAGAAATGCATTCTTCCATAGTCAGCATTATCCATAAATGGGACAAGTGAAAGCTTTTCATTATCAGCTTTTCCCTGATTATATTCATCAATATAGTAGCTATCTTGACTAGCTACATGTGCAAATACAGATTCAGGATAATGATTTTGTACTATATAGCTTGCATATGCAGCAATAGACAATAATTCATTTGGCTTTTCCCAATAAGTATCCGCTAATGGTCCATCTAATGCTGTAATTAAATCATATAATTCTGCAGCAAATTCATCACCCCAAATAGATTTGATTGCCGATTTTGTAAATTTAGAAGTTATAGAGGACGCATCAAGGAATGCACTAATAGAAATAATCTTAAGCAAAGTAGGCATGATGCTTGGAACCGTGCTTTTTTCACTTTGTACCAAAAGCATCATTCTTTCAAGCTTGCTTTGATATTTAGAAACATATTTGTTTCTATTACCAAGATTATCTACGAACTCATCTAAGAATATTTCAGCAGCTATATTTGCATCATAATTCTTTTTTGTTTTATCTCTATATGGCGTTAATATTGTTGGCAATTCAGCATCAGTCGCAATTGCTGAAACTAAAACAGATACAATATCAACACCAAAATTAGTAATATCAAAACCAGCCATTTCAAATCTATCTGGCTTTAGTTCTGTTTCTGGATTTTGATGATACATCTTAAGGAATGTATTAGACGTACGTCTATTTTCCTGGTAGTTTTCCGGATCATAGAATTTATTTGTTATGTACTTATCCCTTCCAAAACGAGTAAAACCATATTGTTTCATTGCTAATTTTGGAACGATATCTAATGGATTAACAATGTTAAAAATATTATCGTATAAAGAATCCTTAGGCTTTTTAACTGTTTTTGAATTTATATTTGCACCTTGAGGAGCTTCAAATGTATACGCATAAACATCATCTCTTGAAGTATATGCATTATTAGAAAATAAATTTTCTCCTTTATCTAGCTTATTATCTATTAATGCAGCAGCAATATTTGTTGTTGCACCACCTCTAGAGAAACCTGCCATCCATAGTTTTATTCTACCAGTAATGTTGTTTTTATTAACGTATTCACTAACAAAGTCAACTAGTTTATTTGCAGCAATATACCATCCTTCATGCATATAGTCTGACTTACTTCCGTCACCTAAATGAACATTACCTGCCCATTCACTATAATATCCCCCTGATCTTGGAGCAACACCTACAACTGTATAGTCACCATATTCCTTTTTTGCAGCACATAATCCAATCGAATTTGTTTGTGCAGATTTAGTATAATCTTCATTAACTTCAAATGTGTCATAATCAATCTTTTCAAAGAATTCTTTTGCATACTTTGATTGATTTAAATACCATTCTTCGTCATATACAACTGTATAAGGCGTAAATGTTGATGATGCTAATGCCAATGATGCAGTTGCTAAATGCGAATCAAACTCATATGAAGGATGCTCGAAATAATTACGTGAGTAATACACATCCAAATTATAATAATCAAGTCCACCACCATCGGCAGGAGCATAATGGAAATCAATCTTCTTCACTTCATAATCTGTTGCATTATTAGATGAGGCAACATTTATTGAAGAGAATGCTACACCAGAAATCAATAAAAAAACAACTCCAATATGTTTCATATTGTTTCACCACCCTGTATAATTTTTAATAGTTTACATCTAAACTTATTTTAACATATTTTATATAAATTGTAAAATTATTGAAGTTAAGAAGTATTACTATATGTCCTCATTAATTAAAAAAGCCTCAGATTACTCTGAGACTTGAATTATTAAGATAGTGAACCATTCGTAGAAGCACCCGGAACCACTTTACGGTATTAAGCCATTTTCTTAAATTCGGTTCGGATACATAGCCCATATGGCTACCTTTTTATTCATATAAATAAATACTAGTTATCGTTATTTTCTTAATTAATTATCCTTAAAATTAACTATTTATTCGCTTTTTTTCTTAATTTTTCTAATTCGTTATTCTCATAAAAGTCCATTTGATAACCACATTCATAGCAAACATATCTAGTTGCATAAGCTGTAGCAAATGCACCTAGTTGGATGCAAGAATATGGTTGGGTAGTACTAGAATGAAGACCAGAGCTATCCTTTTTTATCATTTTATTATTACCACATAGTGGACATTTTTTATCAAATACTATTTCCATATTTTTACCCTCCCAAAAACACTGATATTTTAGCATATTTATATTGTATATAAAAGTGTTTATTGGAATGTAGCAAGCCTTTCTTATCTTCACTAGATTCTTCTTTGAGACTTGAATTATTAAGATGGTGAACCATTCGTAGGAGTACCCGGAACCACTTTACGGTATTAAGCCATTTTCTTATATTTGGTTCTGATACATAACCCATATGCTTGCCTATATAAAAACCAAATTGTTATAAAATTAAAATATAGTCAAAACAGAAAGGATCATTGCTGACTTTCTTCTTTTTCGTTTTCAAAATTATCTTCTTCTATTTCTTTTTTGTCATTCCAATGCCTATATATAGACGCTAGTATTGCTCCTGAAATATTATGCCAAACTGAAAATATTGCTCCAGGAACAGTAGCTAATGCTATATCATTAAATGATGATTGAGCCAATGACGATGCAAGCCCTGAATTTTGCATACCTATCTCAATTGATAAAGCTTTTGTTCTTTTTACATTCATTCTAAATAATTTTGCAATACCAAAGCCA
>JAEEGL013441579.1_pt1 | contig 64497 bp, 52 predicted proteins | sample 9134231 | NCBI WGS metagenome assembly JAEEGL01 (sample SAMN16246548, study PRJNA631951) | gut metagenome | biome: gut microbiome; feature: rumen; material: fiber-attached | host: Bos | place: Iran: Karaj | collected 2018-10
GAGATCAATACGACGCACATAAGCGAAGACCAACCGGCTATAGGCGTCCCGACCGTGAATTTCTCGACGATTACCTCGATCAAAAGTGCTAACGCAAGAATATCGAATATTATTCCGACCCAGGTCATGCACTTGATGGGAAAGAACGAAAAACTCATCATGGAATCAAGCACAAGTTTGAACTTCTTTGAAAATGTCCAACGGGATTTGCCAACCTCGCGGTCTTTACGATGAAAATATATCTTGTCTGTTTTAAAACCCGCCCAGAGAACCTGAAGCGTAAGCGAAGAATTCTTCTCATCCAGAAGTTCAAGCACTTCGATCACCTGACGATCCACCAGATAGCAGTCACATCCGCCCTTTGGCATGTTCTTGTTGATGGTCTTACGCACGATCGCATAATACATATTGGCAAAGAACACTTTAACGGGATTCTCGTCTCGGTCTTCACGAACCGCCAGCACAACTTTATTGCCCTTCTTCCAGCTTTCGTACATCTCAAGGATTATCTTCGATTCTTCCTGAAGATCTGCCTGCTTTGTAACGGCACAGTCACCGGTACATACCGATAAACCCGCAAGAAGTGCGGCATGCTCACCGAAGTTTCTTGAAAGTTTGACGCACACAACATTCGGATCCTTTGCCTTAATGTTGTTCATTATCTCCCAGGAATTGTCACCGGAACCGTCATCCACAAATACTATTTCGTAATCACCGATAACGGGAAGGATCTTTTCCTTCATATCATCATAAAGCATATCAAGGGTGTCGGAATTATAATACACCGGCACAACGATTGAGATCTTGCTCATAAATATCTCCTTTGTATCAATTATGCCTTATAGGCATTAAGGGCATCTATCACATAGTCCTGCTCTTCTTGTGTCATACCCGTATAGAACGGAAGTGAAAGAACTTCATCGGCAAACTGCTCGACTATCGGGAAATCACCTTTCTTATAGCCCATATAAGCATAACATTCGGAAAGATGGGGCGGTATCGGATAATGGATTATTGTGGATATTTCTTTATCCGACAGATATTTCATAAGATCGTCCCTGGTCTTTGAGCGTATTACAAACTGATGCCATACACAGTTAGCGTTTTCACGTTCTTTCGGAAGATCTATAAGCGGATTCTTAATACCTTCAAGATAACGCTTTGCCATTTCTTCACGCTCTTTTGTAAGCTCGTCAAGATGAGAAAGACGGACTCTTAACAGCCCGGCCTGAAGTTCGTCAAGACGTGAATTAACACCGACCTCTTTGAAATAATATCGTACATCACTGCCGTAATTTCTTAACATTTTTATAGTTTTGCATAAAGATTCATCATTTGTGACTATCGCACCGCCGTCACCGAAAGCGCCCAAATTCTTGGATGGGTAAAAAGAAAAACAACCCACATCGCCGAATGTACCTGTCATCTTACCGTTAAAGCAGGCCCCATGACTCTGTGCACAGTCCTCGATAAGCTTAAGATCGTGTTCTTTACAAAATTCAACTATCTCGTCCATCTTGGCGGGTTCACCGTATAGATGCACCACCATTACAGCCTTTGTGTTCTTTGTCAATGCAGCGGAAAGCTTTGTAACATCTATCGAATGATATTCGTCGGGCTCAATAAAAACGGGGGTTGCATCATTCATTGTAATGCCCATAACGCTTGCGATATACGTATTGCCCTGTACAAGTACCTCGTCGCCCTTACCTATGCCGAGAGCTCTTATGGCAAGATACAACGCATCAAGACCCGATGCAAGGCCTGCACAGTATTTTGCACCTGTATATGTCGCAAACTCTTCTTCAAAAGAAGAAACCTCCTTGCCGAGAATATACCAGCCCGAACGCAGTACTTCCAAAGCCTTTGCTTCAAGCTCATCCTGATATTTATAAAAACCTCTGTCAAGTCTGTTTGTCTGAACTTTCATGATCAACCTTTCATAATAGGTGATTTCGGAGAAATACCCTATAAAGTAAAAAAAGTGGTGAGTATTAAATACCCACCACCGTATAATACACTTTTTAGCCCTAAAAGTCTACCGTCAAGCCTTTCTTGCGGAAACCTTCTTCATCACAAAGAGGAATGCAGCCGTAAGTATGATACCGATCGGGATCGAAAGCCATGCTATACCTGCGAAGTTAAGCAGTCCGGCAAGGATATAGGCCACAAATGAAATTGCGGCAACACTGATCGCGTAAGGAAGCTGTGTCGATACATGATCGATGTGGTTACAGTGCGCACCTGCCGACGACATGATCGTCGTATCGGAAATGGGTGAACAGTGATCGCCGCAGACAGCACCTGCGAGACATGCGGAAATACCTACGAAGAACAGGCTTGAAGTCTCCGGGAAGATAACCGAAACGATCGGAATAAGGATACCGAAAGTTCCCCATGAAGTACCCGTTGCAAAAGCGATAACACATGCAACGACAAATACTATTGCAGGAAGCGCCCACTGCAGGTGATCAGCACCTTCCATCATGCTCTGTACAAATACCGAAGCTTCAAGAGCGCCGTTTGTCATATTCTTAAGAGCCGTAGCAAGAGTCAATATCGTAATGGCGGGAACCATGGCAATAAAGCCCTTGGGAATGCATTCCATAGCCTCTTCAAAAGAAACAACCTTACGAAGTACCAGATATACGATAATAAGTACGAGCGCTATAAGACTTCCCCAGGGAAGACCCACCGTCGCATCTGTCTCGGAAAATGCTTCCGCGATCGATGCACCGCCACCGAGTGATTCATTACCGTTTCTTATAAGTGCCCAGATACAGATAACTATTAAAGCAACAATGGGAAGGATGAGATCGTAAAGCTTGCCTTTATGAGGATTGGCAGGACCTTCCTCTTCGAGCTTTCTCTCCTGTTTTTCATCCTGTAATGTTACATCGAGAATACTGAGATCACCGGTCTCCTGAGCCTTGATCTCGAACTCCGACATCTTGCCGTAGTCATAACCCAAAAGTGCGAGTACGATGATAAATACAAGTGTGAATATCGAATAAAAGTTATAGGGGATAGCCTTTACGAAAAGTTCAAAGCCGGTATAGGTCTCACTCTCAACACAGCCCGCAACAGCTGCCGCCCACGAAGAAACCGGAGCGATCATGCATATAGGAGCCGCAGTCGCATCGATAAGATATGCCAGCTTGACTCTCGAGATCTTCTTTGCGTCCGTAACCGGAGCCATGACCGAACCGACGGTAAGACAGTTAAAGTAATCGTCGATAAAAATAAGAACACCCAATGCAAATGTTGCAAGCATCGCACCTGCTTTTGTCTTGATGTGGCTCTGCGCCCATTCACCGAATGCTCTTGATGCACCGGATTTATTGACAAGCGCAACAACGATACCCAAAAGCACAAGGAAAAGAAGAATACCTGCATTATCGGTGATCGCAGCGATCAAAGCATCGGATGTAAGCACATCCATGGTGCCCGTAAACTTACAGTCGGCAGCCATAACCGCACCGAGCACGACACCGATGAAAAGCGAAGAATAAGCTTCTTTGGTGATAAGTGCAAGAACAATAGCTACAAGCGGAGGAACCAGAGCCCATGCCGTACCTGCAAAAGTACCACCTGCAGCATGCACGATCGCAATGATCACCACCATTGCCACGAATATGATCGCGGCCAGTAAAGCGGATTTCTTTTTCATAGAATTCTCCTCTCCCGTTTTACGGGATAAATAAAATTACCCGCCCTTATTAAGGACGGGCAGAACCATATATAATGGTAACTTTTACAGAGCAATTTGTCAACGCTTTAATGCATCAAAGCGAAATTTGTAGATTTCGTCCAATGAATGCAAAATCCTACTCTATCACGTGGTAAAATGCCGCAAGATATTCGCAGAGCCAGAACATTCCCCTTACATACACAAATAGAAGTGCACCGTTAAGCCACGGCTTTAACTCTTCTTTTTCTTTGATAAGCCTTAATACAAGCGATATTATCACCACGACTAAGAAAACAAGAGTACCGTATGTCGCACGGTCGGGATAATGCGGCGAAAGAACCATGGCACCCCAGGAAAGGACCGCCATTACAAGCAAAAGAACGGTCTTTATATCAAACTTCTTTTTAAGAAGCGGATAATACATTATAAGGAGTATAAGTGCGAGGATCGCTGCCGGATAGAGGAAATCAAAGACTCCCCTGCTTTCCGAATAAACTCTTAAAAACGCTTTCCACAAAAAGCCCTTGCCGGCATCGACTTCGGCGCTTCTTATAAAATTACCGGGCGCTGTTATGCATGCCACAGAACCAAGCAGAGAAAAAACACATCCAAGGATCATCCATAACTTAACGGGAAGATCCTTTTTCTTTTTGTAAACGATCATAAAAAGCGAAAGAAGCCATACCGTGGGCCCCATATTTTCGTTACTCCAGCCAGCAAGGACCGAAAGCGGCACGATCCATACGGTGATGCCCGAAAAAGGCTTAACTTCACCTTCCGAAAACTCACGAAGACAGCAGTACGCAAAGAAGAGCACAAATACCGTGATATAAAGGTAATTGGCGCTTCCGGACTGCCAGTACATGCTCATCATCCAGTTTGCATTAAGTCCGTGGAGCATACCCATAACGATCGAAAGGTCAAATGCCCACCCTGCGATACTTAACTTAACATCTGCGATATCGGTTGCGGTAATGATGATCACGGTTGAAAGAAGCAGTGTAAATACAACGTTTAAAACGTTATTTATGACTTCTCCGCACAGAAACGTAAGCTGAAGTATCCCGTGCGTCATGCTCCTGCCGCCCCAGTTAAGATAATGCCATACCTGAGTTTCCCATATATCGGAAAAACTTTTAAGAGGTTCTCCGGTCCTTAGATTTGTGGAATACCAAAGATCGTCGAGCATATACGGTACGGTCTTGTGCGTAAATGCTATTATGAATATCGTGACTGCAAGCAATAAAAATGCGGCAGTATTTTCAATGATCGGATTTTTCGTCTTCATAGTGAAAATACTACCGCAAAACGGTATTTTTGGCAATTGTATTACCTTTACCCGGCGATCAGATGCTCTGCGATATTTTCCTCGTTTATCTTATAGTAATCGCCTTCCTTAAACTCATACTGATGGAAATCTTCATATAATGCCATAAATTCTTCATAGGATATCTGATATTCGCTTCCGTCAGACTCGGAAACATCTACGAGCCCTTCTTCCGCGTTGACTATATCCTCTTCTTCTATATAATACGATCTTACGGTCACAAACTCACCGTTTTCAAATTTCATGACCTTAGCTTCTCCGCCAAGATCGATCACCGAATAGAAAAATTCTTTGGTATTCGGATTATAGCAGTCAAATAAACCCACAACCGATTTATCCCAGTTATAACTGTTCTTGTAATTTCTTACCGTCCACCTTCCGTAACCGTAAGGAGACATCATAAGCTCGATAATACCGTCGCCGTCAAGATCGTCGGTATAAAATACACAGTAGTTTTCGTCGTAAGTGACCGCTTCAAGACTTCCCGCAAGGTAAAAATCTTCGCCGCCGGTCATATACATCCTTAAATAATCGGCATAAACGAATTTTACTTCCATGGCGCTTTTTCTAAGTGATATAGCTTCATCGATCGAATCCATCGGGAGATTTTCGATCAAGATCAGTTTTGCCGAGTTGAAGGCTTCGGTTTTGGGTTCATATGCGCCGTTTGTCTTTATTATCGCATCATCGGGCCCGTAAAAGAAAACATGCTCCGAGCAGCCGTCCAGAACATCCGTGTCGGGCTCAACTTCGAGGAAATAAAGCTTTTTAAGATCTAAACCCGACTCTATATCAGAATACGAACTTTCATCGATCGTTCCTTCATAGATAAGATTATCCATAAATTCCGCCGTAACACGTTTATCCTTATAAACTTTTACGATCGCAGGGGTACATTCGATCTCCGTTCCGAAACCACCGCCGCCCCAGTCAAAACCTATCAGGATATTTTCGCTTAATTCGGGCAAAACCCTGACATCCTCTTTTGAAGATCCTCCCGGAATGAGACCGCTTCCCGCGGGTGTATCGGCACAGGCGCAAAGTAAAAAAACACATATACACATTATTATCAAAACAAATTTTTTCATAAAAACTCTCCCATAAAAAATACAGCACCGGATATCGTATCGGCGATACCCGATGCTGTATTATATACCATAAAATTATCTTATGCAAAGAAAAGCTTTGAAAGCGTCATGGGATCGATGTACTCGCCGTCCTTGTAAACTCTCATGTTACCCGAAGCGATCTCATCAATGAGCATTACGGAACCGTCCTTGGCATAACCGAACTCAAACTTGATATCATAAAGATCAAGTCCCTTAGCCTTAAGATCGTCTGCAACGATCTTTGTGATGGCACGAGTCATCTTCTTTGTATCTTCATACTGTGACTCGGTCATAATGTTAAGAGCTGCAAGCGCATCCTTTGTAACAAGCGGATCGCCCTTTGCATCATTTTTAAATGTCATTTCCACATATTCGGGAAGATCTGCACCCGATTCGATATATTCGCCGTATCTCTTTATAAAGCTTCCGACTGCCTTGTATCTGCAGATAACTTCAAGACCGTGTCCGAATACCGTTGCAGGAAGGACTTCCATTGTCGTATCTTCAAAATTAGCCTTTACAAAGTGAGTCTTGATGCCTGCTGCATTGATCTTCTTAAAGAAATAGTCGGTCATACGAAGGTTAACATCGCCGACACCTTCAATCGTAAGTCCCACGGAGTTTTCACCGGGATCGAACTTTCCGTCCTTGCCTGTACAGTCGTCCTTGAACTTAAGTAAGTAATTACCGTTTTCAAGTTCGAATACATCTTTGGTCTTTCCTTTGTAAACAAGCTTTTTTTCCATTTTTCTCTCTCCTTATAGTTGTGCAGCCGATTAAAATAATAAAAGGCATACTTGCCGGTTTTAACAAGTATGCCCAGACGGTCGACTGTTATTCCCATTACTCCTCCGTGGTGCTCCACGTTTATCCGTCAGTTGCAATGGGTTACTGAAAATTACACAAATATAATTGCACAAGAGCACAAAACGTGTCAATTATTTTTTGATGTAATCTTTGGAAAATTTTATATATATTATTATGCATAAATACCAAAAAGGATCTTCTCTTGAACGCCCAAAGACGATCCGTTAAAATTTTTCAAGGGTCCCCACAGAAAAAGAAACGACCCCAAATCGCGCAGGGTCGCCTCTTTTTTACAGAAGGAGTAGATAAAGAAATAAAAAAGAAGTTGTCATTTTGATTGATTTAAAATCTCATAGAGAATTCTGTATAAGTCAGCCGCATCCTTAGGATCCAGCTTAATACATCCCGAAACCTTCATCGGAATCTCGGCCGCCTCGTCTTTAAGATTTTTGCCTTCATCCGTAAGCTCCACTATAAGAAAACGTTCGTCCTCTTCGGATCTTCTTCTGGTCACATATCCCTTTTTCTCAAGGCTTTTAAGAAGCGGGGTAAGCGTGCCCGAATCAAGATGAAGCTTATCACCGAGTTCTTTGGCACTTATCATTTCATGCTCCCACATTACCATCAACGCAATATACTGGGTATATGTTATATCAAGCTTTGAAAGATAAGGGTGGTAGCTGTTCACTACCTCTCTGGCTGCCGCATAAAGTGGAAAGCACAACTGATTATCAAGTTTTAAAGCTTCGTATTTTTTGTCCATCATAAAGCTGCCTTAACCTTATCCATTACTGTTGCCATAGAAGTTGTGGGCTCGAAACGCTCAACGATATTGCCTTCTCTGTCGATTAAAAACTTTGTGAAGTTCCACTTGATATTGCCGTTGTTCTTGTAATCTTTATCCATTTTCTTGACGACACCTTTAAGTACCATTGTAAGAGGGTTATTGCCAAATCCGGCGAACTTGGTGTTCTCGGTAAGCCACTTATAAAGCGGAATGGCATTTTCACCGTTTACATCGATCTTTCCGTACTGGGGGAATTTTATACCGAAACGGCCTGTACAGAACTCATGGATCTCATCGTTTGTACCGGGAGCCTGATCAGCAAACTGATTGCAGGGGAAATCAAGTATTTCAAGTCCCTGATCATGGCACTCATCATAAAGTTCCTGAAGTTCCTTGTACTGGGGTGTGAATCCGCAGCCTGTTGCTGTATTAACAACGAGAATAAGCTTTCCCTTAAAATCCGAAAGAGCAACATCGTTACCTTTTCTGTCTTTAACCGTAAAATCATAAATGTTCATAGCGTTCCCTCCTCATTGGATGCTTTATCGGTTTATTCGATACTGTTAAATATGAAACTTTTTCGGCTTGTTTCATTTAGCTTGATTAGATTGTACTCAATTTAATTGAGCATGTCAAGATATTTTTTAAATTTTTATCAACGCATTCTATTTCCAGATAGTACGCAATTCATTGTATAATGCTGCTGCCTCAATATCGGGATCAACGCCTTTTAATACGGCATTATATGCTCTTTCAAAGGCCAGGACCGCATCGGGATCTTCCATCCCGGGATGTTCAAGCTGCATTCTTTCCTCGTCCGATTCCATCCTTAAATAGGCATCATAGGAAAAAGAAGCCGCATCTTTGTCGATATTCCTAAACACATAATCATTTATCGGAAAACCTTTATCGTTCCCCTGAAGGGTCGCAAAGTAATCGTCATTTATAAGATAATTCAAAAACCTGCCCGATTCTTTTGGATTTTCCGTATTCACGCTTATCGCATAAAGAACCGACGGCTTTATATAGTATCCCGATCGATTGTAGATATATGCCCCCGGATAATCACCGGTCACGATCACATTACCAAGCTCTCTGGCCCCTTTTGCCATATTATCGGCATCGGTCACCCAGGTAAAAAAACCCGCTGCCTTACCGCTGGTCACAAGATCCGATGAGAATTGTGAAACAGGCGGCGTGATCTTCTTTTCCACAAAATACGCTGCCATATTGATAAGCATCTTTACCTCGTTTTTAGAAAAGGCAAGTCGGCCGTAGCTGTTGATAAAAGACTTTCCGGTCTGCTGCTCGGTATATGCAACTGCCGCAAACATGATGGATTTTTGCGACATCATCAGCGGATATGCTTCCCCGTTCATGATCCTTGCCGCCTCGAATATATCATCCCATGTTCTCGGCACGCTCATGATACCGTATTTTTCAAATACGGTCTTATTGTAATAAAAGATATTGCTGTTAAGTCCGACAGGTATCGCGTTAAGCTTCCCGTTCATGGTCCCGAGTTTAAGTTCTGCGGACTTATAACCGTTAAGATTGAGAACGTCTTCAAGCTTCGAAAGATCGTAATAGCCGTTTCCGTCAGCCGAGTATTTAAGAAGCCAGTCATAGTTGATCTGCATGACGTCTTCTTCAAGTCCCGCTTCCATTTTGGCCTTGTATCCGTCGGAATAATTGGCCCACGATCCGTTTACGGGATTTACGGTTACATAGTCATATTCACGCTCGTAAGACTCTATGCCTTTTAATGTATATTCTTCGCGATTGGGCTGACCCCACCACGAAAAACTTATATCCACATGCTCTTCTGCGCAGCCCGATGCAAAAAATGATGTCAATATGCAAAATGTAAGTATCAGTGCGGAAATCTTTCCGGATCTGCTCATACTCCCTCAGCTTTCTGTCTTAAAAAGAACATATCAATTTCGTTTATTATCTTATCCGCACCCGAACTTTTAAGGATGTAACCGTCTGGTTTAAGCTCAAGAACCTTTTTAACGCTGTCGGCGTCATTTTTACCGGTTAAGAATATGACCGGGATCTTTTTAAAATCATCGTCGTTCTTTAAAAGCTCAAGAACCTGCCTTCCGTCCATTAAAGGCATCTCATAGTCCAGCAGGATAAGATCCGGTATCGTCTTTGCAAGAAACTGTAAAGCCTTCATACCCGAATCGGCCATGAATACCTTGTATTTTTCGCCGAGCCACGATCTTATATCACGAAGCACGACCCCCGAATCGTCCACCACAAGGATCTTCTTTTTGTCTTCCGTTCTGTCCCTGCTTATGTAAGCGATCATCTCTTCAACAGCCTCGGACGCATTAAAAGGTCTTACAAAAATTTTGCTTATAAGCGTATCCGGGATGATCTGTGTCACAGCTTCGATCTCATCAGGCTGACCCACGGCAAAAAAAGGAGTATTGTTATCCATAAGTTTGTCCTTGATATATATAAGTACATCATCATGGGCTCCCACGTCACCGTCCGCAAAAAGTACAACGGCTTCGGGATCTTTGAAAGTTTTAAGTGAAGCCACGTCAAACGCAGACATTTCCGCTTTACGCCCTTGTGCGATAAGTCTGTCAGACATCGATTTCATAAGAAATCCGTCTTTTTCGGCAATTAAAAGAATCATTTCATACTCCTTCCGCAATATTTTAATATCTCTTCCGCATCTTCTTTAACGGCATCCGCCTTGACCTCGGAAACATCAAGTAAAAGCTTGTCCTTAATATCCTTTATCTCATCCGGCACCGAAAATTTTTTAAGTTCACCCATAACGCTGTCGACAGTGTCAAAATCAAATGCATCGACGGATTCATTAATGACGTTCATCATATCCGTAAGATCCGTAATGTCTATTTCCGGAAGTCCCTCGTCACTTTCGGCAAAATCTTTAAGTACTTCTTTAAAACGTTTAAACTCTTCAAGAAGCTTAGGCGTTTCCTCGTGAATGGTCGCTGTATCATTAGCATTTCCGGCCATTTCCATTCTTTCAAACCACTTTGACAGATCGGCTGCACCTATATAACGTGCCGTGTTCTTAAGCCCGTGTACCTCGATTGTATAATCCTTTATCATATCGTCCTTAAGACAATCCTCGATCTTTGCGGCCTTACTGTCTATCATAAGGTAAAAGTTTTTAAGATTATCAAGAAGTATCTCTTTGGTATAAGAACTCTTCATTGCCAGTTCTTTATCAAGTTCTTCGGGAAATCCTTCGGGCACATCGGCATTTTCCGCCTCTTTAACTTCTCCGCCCGTCGACTTTTCTTCTTCGGTAACGTATCTTATCTTTTCGGACGGAAGCCACTTTATGAATGCATTTGAGATTTCCTTCATATCAATGGGCTTTGACACAAAATCATTCATGCCCGCTTCATAGAAACTCTTCCTTACCGATTCGATGATATTTGCCGAAAGGGCAATTATCGGAAGTTTCCTGTATTCGTCGCCTTCGAGTCTTCTTATTGCCTCGGTAGCCTCTATTCCGTCCATTACCGGCATCATATGATCCATGAGCACAAGATCGTAATGCTCTTTTTGAACCATTTCAAGGGCCATCTTACCGTTTTCCGCAACATCCATTTTAAACTTAAACGGCTCAAGCAACGCAAAAGCAACCTTCACGTTCATATCCATATCTTCCGCAAGAAGTATCTTTGCATCCGGCGCGGTAAACTTTATCTCTTCGAGCTCATTCGAAGGTTTTTGCACAACTGTGTGTTCGGAACGTTTCTGCTTTATCGAGAATATGAATTCGCTTCCCTCTCCGTAAGTACTCTCGACATCTATCTCTCCTCCCATCATGTCCACAAGGCGTCTGGTTATGGAAAGACCGAGTCCGCTTCCCTCTATGCCCGAATTTTTCTTTTGATCGAGCCTTGTAAACGAACCGAAAAGCTTTGCCTTATCCTCGGGTCTTATTCCGATACCCGTATCCTTGACCGCGAAATTCACGGTATATTCATCTTCACCGCTCGTTTCCGTATCGACTTTTACTCTTATAAAGCCGTGTTCCGTGAATTTTATGGCATTATTCACTATGTTGATGAGGATCTGGCGCACTCTTGCGGAATCTCCTATCATACAACGCGGGATAGCGGGATCCAATTCATATATAAGCTTAATATCCTTGCTTCCGATCCTGTCTGTGAATATCATCGAAAGCTCATCCATAAGAGCCGGAAGATCATACTCGTCTTCAATAAGCTCCATCTTGCCGGACTCGATCTTTGAAAAGTCCAGAATATCGTTAATGATCTGAAGTAAGGCGCGTCCCGAATTTTTAATGTTTTTAAGATATGCCGTATCTTTTTCCGAATGATCTTCTCTGAGCATTACTTCAGTCATACCGATGACCGCGTTCATGGGCGTACGAAGCTCATGACTCATGCTGGCCAGAAATTCGCTCTTGGCTTTGCTTGCCGCTGTGGCATCAGAAGCAGCCTCGACTGCCCTTGTATTGGCATCCTTAAGGGCAAAGATGAGTCTTTCTTTTTCCGCCGTTGCATCTTCGACCGCCTTTTCAAGCTTCTCCCTCTGACGGTAAAACATCAACATTACCAGGGTAAAAGAAGTAAATATTATAAACAGGACGGAAACCGAACTCATCGTATTGAACCTGTTTAAATCTTCCGTCATGCTTGAGTTTAAACTTGAAGGAAAGATCTGTAATACAAACCAGTCGCTTCGGCCGACCCTTGATACCGATATTATACTGGTACCGTCTTCATCCATGTATCGCATGACAACTTCCGCGGTATTTTCGTCCCTAAGAAAGTCCTTAAGTCCCTCATATGTACCTTTTACAAAATTCGCATCCTTAAGTCCCTTGTCGAGGCCCCGTGCAAATCCCGTAATGGCTGTCTCTCCTGTCGATACGATAATAACTCCGTCCGAATTTAACAGTAATGTCTCCGGATAGATCCCGAAAAGCTCGGCATTTAAGATCTCTTTGACTCTTATCTTGTCGTAACGTCCCACAAGTACACCCACGACTCTCATGCTGTCTTTGACAGGCTCATAGAATATGATCGCAGGCTTGCCGGTTACCGATGTTCTTTCAACATATGTGTAACCCGATTCTCCCGACATGCCGGATTTAAACCATTCTTCATCCCGGCAGTCCGAATTTCCGCCAAGACTGTGGAGAGTTCCGTCCGATGACGCATATTCTATGTAATCGAAAACCGTCTGGTCGTTGAATGTTTCAAGATAAGTATTGATATCTTCACCCGGGATCCCTGCATACATTTTTGAAAGGACTCCCGAAAGACTCTTCAATTTTTTGGCCGCTTCATAAAGAGTATTATCCACATAGTCGGATAAAAGGATCGTTGCATCGGACAGATATTTCTCGTTCTGTCTTGTGATAGTCTCGCGGTTTGAGTTGTTTCTTATGAAATGGAATATAAGCGCCGTTCCGCCTCCCACCAGCAAAAATGCCATAAAAATGACATTCATGCTTGCCCGCAGGGACAGTTTTTTACGCTTGGTCTTCTTCTGTTTTGCCGCAGTATCTTCCACATGATGGTAAGCATTGTAATAGATATCGAATCGTCCCGCACCCGTAAGTCTTGAAAGTGTATTTCTTAAATCCACATCCTTGCCGAGTGCGCTTATGATATGTCCGTTATATCTTCTTCCGCTTCCCTCTATCATCTCTTCGAATATTTTTGCAAAGTTCTTGCCCTTTGCATAGTTTCTGCCTAAGATATCGGTCGCCGCATCTATGGAATCGGCTATGGACACTATATCGATTATGATCTTATACGGCGATGCTGTACCGTCAAAGGATGCGGGATATCCGCTCTTTCCGTCATAAGACTTATGATGTCCGCACATGACATCCGAATATATACCGAAATCCGGGTCGTCGTGAAGAACTTCCCTGTTCTTTATGGGATGCTGCTTTATGATCTCAAATTCATCGTCAAAAAGAGGTCTGACCTGCATGTTGATGACCGCGCTTATGGCACACTTTCCAAGATCGTGATAAAAAGCCGCCTTTTCGACATACTTTATGACTGCCTTGTCAAAGTCGCTTTCTTTTGCATAATTGACCGTTCCTTCATCGGTCGACAGCTTTACATGCTTAAGCGGGGCAAAAAGTTCCCGGTTTGTTTTAAGCAAAGAAACCGTAATAAGCGATGCAATCCTCTGCACCATCAGACTGTGTATAAAAGTGATCGGCTGGCGTCTTACAAGGTAAGACATGACGATCTCTTCCTTCTCATTTGCGCCCTTGGCATACTTAAAATTGTACTCAAAAAGATCCAGCATACATTCATCGTAGCTGTTTATAAGATTATAATCTTCGTATGCTATCGACGAAATATACTTCATAAATTCGTCGGATACGGATCTTATTATTTCACGCTTACGGCTTCTGTCGAGATTTGACTTGTCGGTGATTATCATAAGAACGTACATAAGTCCCAGAGTCTGATCCCTTAAGCCTTCATCACCGCCCTGAGTGATCTTTCCCGCTTTTATAAGCTTGGCAATGGTCTTAAAATACATTTCCTCAAGGTCCCTGACTATTTCCGATTCGTCTCTTCGTCTGTGGAAATAGTCGTTTTCCAAAAGGAACAATATGTTTACGTATTCATCGTTGGATGTGATGTTCTTTTTCTTAAAAAAGTCAAAGTAATTCGAAAGCTCCTCCTCATGGTATTTAAGCACCTGATAAAAAAGCCCGAGAACCTTGCTCTTTAAAATATCCATATAGCTGTCAGCCAGACCGTCTTCCAGTATTTTCTCACCTTTTATGAGAATGTAATACTTTTCAAGCTGATCGTAATACTGCTCCACTGCCTCCATCTGTGAAGCGGTATCCTTACTGTGTTCGCTTATAAAATTGATACCGAGCACAAAAGGATTCATAAGATATCCGACATTGTCTTCATCGGCAGCGGCTTTCTTAAGAACATCCACATTCTTGAGCGCCATTCTGATCGCCTTTTTTGCAATATCCATTATCTCGGACGCTTTTTCGGGGATCGATTTTACATAGTATTCGTCAACTGTCTGCCAATACAGGGTATAAAGGTATACAAGTTTTGGATAATCCTGCTTTTCCTCATAATGAGGGATAAGCATTTTTATAAGCTTTGAATATATCGGAGGATCCTGAAGATTAAAATCCTTCCGGATCTTATAGACATAGTCGTAGACCGCATCCAGTTCTTCATCGGAAAGATCCCTTACAACTTCGGATCTTAACTCGTCTATCGTCTCTTTATAGGCAAGATACAGCTCTCTTGTTTTTGAAGACCTTGCGACAAGAAGATTCTTCCATTCGGCAAAAGGCATCTGTTCAAACAAAGAATCATTATATTTACCGAATTCGCGTGATACGACTCTTATCGTATCATCGTATTTTTGCAATACTGTTTCTACCGACATGCGTATACTCCGCTATCAATCTATGGTCATAGTAATATTATAAAGCTTAGACATCTTCTTTAAATTCATCGACTATATCCAAAAAACAGTCGACTATCGAGGGATCGAAATGCGTACCGGACTCCTCTTTTATGATGGATACGGCCTCATCAAAAGAATATGCTTTCCTGTAAGGACGGTTCGATATAAGTGCATCAAAAGCATCCGCGACCGCCATCACCCTGGCCGTAACGGGTATATCTTCTCCTTTAAGACCCTGCGGATATCCTGTTCCGTCCCATCTTTCATGATGGCTCCACGCCATATCAAGAGCGTCTTCCATATATCCGCCTCCGCCTACCGAAAGGATGGTCTTCGACAGAAGCTTCATGCCTTCGGTAGTGTGTTTTTTGACCATCTCAAACTCTTCATCGGTAAGCTTTGAGGGTTTATTGAGAATGGCATCGGATATGGCGATCTTACCCATATCGTGAAGCGGAGCGGCCTTTGCCATCTTTTCCACAAGGTCTGGGGTCATCTTTTTGGGATATATCCCTTTTTTGACCATCTGATTTCCGATCGCTTCGACATAGAGCGCTTCTTTCCGAACATGAAGATCGGTTCCCTCTTCACGTGCTTCCACCATACCGGCAAAATCCGTGATTATCTTTTCATGCATCGCGGAAAGTTTTTCGGTATCATCGAGTGCCATTAAGAATACGATCAAAAGAAGAGAGGTAAATACTGCTATATTTGAAAGTGATATCCCGTAATTGAACAATATCCAGACCGTTGCAAGAATGGGAAAGAGTATAAAAGAAACATATGACAAGATCTCCTTTTTTGTCAGGATCTTTCTGTAGATCGCGACCACGATAAGATCTATTGACATTACAAAGAGCTGAATTACTATGAACACACTGTATAAGCTTTCTCTGTGATACAGATTGTCCGCATCAAAAGCATAAAGATGTTTGGTGAAAATATTGACGATAAGCTGACACATATTAAGTGCAAGCAGCACCATACCGCAATAATACCAGTACGGTCTGCGCCTTGAACCGTTCTCCTTTAAATTAATGACAAGGAGTTTTGAAATGGTCGCTATCAATAAATGATTAATGGCAAACACAGTAAAATTACTGATGCGCACCATGTAATACGCAAGTTTCGAAGGGTTGCCCTGATATACATATGCTAAGACATCGGCAACAAGCAGAACAAACGTAAACATATTCATCAAAATGATGTCATTACGCTTGGGATTGTTCTTCCTCATAACCGAACGCGTGATAAAAAACATTACCAAAGCCATAAAAGCGGCCCATGTCTCGATCAACACCTGAGCATATACCGATGCATCCATATAAAAGCCTCCCCTATATCGGCAAAAGCATTATAAAACACAAAACCTTATGCCATCTCTTAAATATCTATATCCAGTTCAACGGGGCAATGATCGGATCCAAAAACATCGTTATGGATCTTTGCCTCTTTTAGTTTGTCTTTAAGACTTTCGGAGACCACAAAATAGTCGATCCTCCAGCCTGCGTTCTTTTGCCTTGCCTGAAAACGGTAACTCCACCACGAATAAGCGTCTTTCATATCAGGGTAAAAGAACCTGAATGTATCTATAAGACCGTTGTTTACCACCGCATCAAACTTTGCGCGCTCCTCGTCTGTAAAGCCCGCATTGTGATGATTGGTCTTTGGATTTTTAAGATCTATCTCCTTATGCGCAACATTTAAATCGCCGCAGTAAATGACAGGTTTGTCTGCTTCAAGTTTTTTGACATACGCAAGAAAATCATCCTCCCAGCGCATGCGGTATTCAAGGCGGGAAAGATCTTCCTTGGAATTGGGCACGTAGACTGTAATAAGATAATAGTCTGGGTATTCAAGCGTTATGACTCTTCCTTCGTGGTCGTGCTCTTCGATGCCAAGCCCGTAGGTTACGCTTAACGGTTCATCCTTTGTAAATATCGCAGTACCCGAATAGCCCTTCTTTTCGGCATAATTCCAATACTGATGATAGCCCGGAAGCGAAAGATCGATCTGACCCTCGGAAAGTTTTGTCTCCTGAAGGCAAAAAGCATCGGCATCGATCGAATTGAAAAAATCGGTAAATCCCTTATCCCTGCAGGCTCTTAATCCGTTAACGTTCCATGATATAAATTTCTTCATAATACCCTCTCATTCCTAAATGATCGCAAACCCATTCTCTTAAACGGTGTTTTTTCTTATTATATCAGATATTTGAAAGAGTACCAAAAATATAAAAGAGGTGGTCGACTTTGCCGGCTGCCTCTTTTATTGAGAATGGTACATTGGGGTTATGGGGTATGGTAATAATATAGCGTACCGGAATTAATTAATAATTAAAAACAAAAATAATATAAAAAAATTTTTACCGGACTAAAAGCCCGGTAAAAACAGTCTCACTTTTTCCTTTTTCCCTTAAATTCCTTTATCTCATTTTCGATCGTGTTGTAGTCCCGTTCAAACAATTCCTCCGAGACCTGCATCCAAAGTTTTTCTTCGGGCACGCGATCAAGAATGGCCTTTTGTACAAATGACTTACTTTTCTCCTTATAGACCGGAAGTTTGTTTTTTGCCTGTATCCTTGCAAGCTCGGGACGCCAGAGTATCCTTATCTTATAAGCCGGCTTAACCTTCGGGTTTGGCTTCGCTTCCCGCAAAATGTAAAAATCAAGCTTCCCGTCTATCTCTTCGACGCTTATTATCCCCCACCACTCAGGCACATGCTCCGCTATATGAGCGGCATGGGAACTCCCCACCGCCACAATGTTATAATCGTAGTAGAGATTATAATTTTTGACCTGGCCTTCCAGACGGGTGTAACTGTCGTTGTCGCTTTTTATCTCTATGCCGTAAAGAGCATCCGGCGTCACCATCACCACATCCGCACGCACTTTTCCTATCTGCTTTTCTTCGAGAATGCGGATCTTGCCGTATCTTTCCTCAAGAAAATCAAATAAGGGCTCTCTTATGGTACTGTCGTGCGCGGTCAGGGATTCGCTCATTTTGTCTCCTATACGTTCACAAAACTTAAAGTCTTTTCCATCACATCATGCAGTATTTCTATATTTTCAAGCCAGTTTTCGCGTTCGAGCGAATGGTTGCATTTTTCGTATTCGAAAAGCTTAACGTCCTGTTCTTTTGCAAGCCGTTCAACTTCGGATAAATCCGACCACGGGTCGTTCGTGCCTATGAATGCGATCGCATTCTTAAGGGAAAAAGAAAAAGTCTTCTCGACAGGGGTATAAAGAACAAGCCTGGCATGAATATCCCTATCCATTGCATACTTTGCGGCCACTCCGGTCCCGATGCTCTTTCCCACAAAGACTACGTTTTGATAATCTTTAAGATCAAGTGCATCCAAAGCTTCTTTTGCCTGACCGTAAGCTGTCTTTGCGGCTTCCTCCATCCTGGCTTTGTCGCCTCTTACCTTTTCGGGCAGATTTTTGTATTCAACACAAAAAGTCTCATAGCCTAAGCCCGACAGTATCCTTCTTGAATAATAAAGCAGCGGTTTATCGTTGTGATACCCGATGCCCGGAAAGAAAACCGCAATGGATCTTGTGTTCATATCTGAATTTCCTCAAGTTTTTCGTACCACTTGCCGTCTGATGCGGCACGTTTTAAGAAGTGATCAGCCTCAAATGCAAGTTCTTCCACAAGATCCGTATCGATGTTGTGCCCGCAGTTTGAATAGACCACAAGCTTACAATGCGGAAGGCATTTTGCCGTCCTTATCATAAGATCCGGAGTACTTATCGGATCGTCGACACCGCCGAGTATAAGTGTGGGAACATTGATCTTTCTTAATTGCTCGCAAAGAGTCTCCTCGTCTTTATATTTCATAAGGGGACGGCCGTACTCAACAGCCTTTTCCCTTTCGTCGGCTTCGGGAAGATTTGAAAGCCATAACTCCCGTTTATCGCGCCTTGCCTGTCTTTTTTCGTCGCTGTCGATCGGCGGATCCATCGGAGGCGGCGATGAAATGATACCCTGAAGTAACATCTGCCTTATGGACATGACCCCTTCTTTTAAGCTGTGCGGTCCCGGCACCATAGCCACAAAAGCATTTACCCTGTCGGGATCGTTAAGCATCAAATGCCAGCCAAGCCCCGCTCCGTGCGAAGCCCCCATATAGGTGAACCTGTCAATCCCGAGGGCATCCGCAACCTTCACAACATCGGATGCAAAAACATCATACCAGTTCTCGCCGTAATCAACTGTCACATACGACGAAGGCGCAAACCCTCTTAATGTAATGCAATACACATGATAACCCATTTCAGCGAGCTTCTGCTGCACGCCCTTAGGGTAAAACCCAACCTGCGCGGAAAGAATGTACTTGTCTCCGCTGCCGTATTCTTCGTAATATACTGAAATTCCTTCATCTACTTTAACCGATCCCATATACTGCCCCTTTCTTAGCCCTAAACCACCATAAACGGAGTAAATCTCTTTTTGTAGAAAGGCTCGTTATCGGCCACCTTGCGCCCGAAATCGGAATCTATCGGGATTATGTCGATATACATGCTTTTCGGAAGAAATTCTCTTCCCGCATCCGCAATACCGTTAAATATCTCGTTCTGATCGCCCTTAAAATCGACCGTAAGAAGGAAACTTTTCTCACCGTCTTTGATCATCATTTTAAGATATATGGCACTTATGTCCTTATTTGTCTTTGCATACTCTTTAATGGCATCCGTCATTTCCGTGGGGTAAGGGTTGGGCTCGCCTACCGTTACCTCTGTATCCTGTTCGACTATCATCTTTTCGACTTTTGCAAATGCGGCATTTTTCTTGGCCTTTATAAACTTTATAAGATCGGGCGGAAGTATCATGTTGTCCCCGAACGCATTGATGATAGCACCCTGGTTCTGCTGCTCGGTAAGAGCACAGATCTCATCGAAGGAAAAGATAAGCGTGGTGGGATTACCCTGCGCATACTTCTTCCATTTTCTTAAATTTTCCCAATCTGTGAAAAGCGGAAGAAGTATCTCGCCGCTCTGCGTCTTAAGCTGGTCGAACTTAATCTTGAGACCTTCCTTGAATGTGGCTGTCCCGTCATTGTGTTTTTCGATCATCGACTCATCCATTTCGGTAACCACCAGAAATACCGCATCAAGCGCTATCTGCTTACAGATCTTGTCCATAAGTTCTCCGTATTCCGGATCGTAATTGTCGATATTTACTCTCTTACTTAAAAGCTCGTTAAGATAAGGATTCTCAACAGGCTTGTTAACATCCCAGTTGATCATATAAACTCCTTTAAATATTTAATAGATCGTCACGGCACAAAAGTTTTCATTTTATGCCCGCATCAAGGCTTTTACCCTATGATGGTATGATAGCCTTGATTTTTTATACGGTCAAGCAAAAAGGGACGCATGAGCGTCCCTATATATTGCTTTCCTAATCCACTTTAAGGATAAGTTCAAGTATCCTTCGTGCGCAGGTTTCGAGATCTTTTCTCGTAAGAGCGCCCTTGTCCATAGCAAGCTTTAAGCGGTCGGGGAAACCGTTGGCCATCTTTATATCGTTTCCCGCTAGGACTTCCTTGTAGTGCTCGCTCCTGCCCCACCAGTCGGTAGTCACAAGTCCCTTAAAGCCCCACTCGCCGCGGAGAACATCGGTAAGAAGTTCCTTATTCTCGGCTGTTCTTACACCGTTGATCGCATTGTAAGACGACATGATCGTGTACGGTGAAGCCTCTTTAACGATAATCTCGAACACCTTAAGATATATCTCTCGAAGAGCTCTTTCGGAAACTCTCGAATCACAATGCTTTCTGTTCGTCTCCTTGTTGTTGGCCGCAAAGTGTTTTACGCTCGCGCCTACGTTATTGGACTGGATACCGTTTACAAAAGCACTTCCTATCTTGCCCGCAAGAAGCGGATCCTCTGAATAGTATTCAAAGTTACGGCCGCAGAGCGGGCTTCTGTGAATATTTACACCCGGAGCAAGCCAGATATATAAGTTGTTTTCCTTAAGTTCCGCGCCGCCTGCAGCACCGACTTTACGGGCTATCTTTGTATTGAAAGTCGAAGCAAGGAGCGTAGCGCATGGCCATGCTGTCGTAAGCACTCCGGTATCGGGATTTAAACGCACACCCGCGGGTCCGTCCGCTGTCATGAGCGTCGGAACACCGTATTCGGAAAGACCGCCGAAGCCCCAGGTGTTGCCTACACCCGTATTGGGCTGTCCGCCGAGCAGGTTCATAAGATCGGCATCATCAAGCTGGGCAATAAACTCATCAAGAGTGATCTTTCCATCAGCGACATCCATAAGAGGATGTGCATCGTTCTTCCACGGATGGATCATCATATAAGCCGCGCGGCCTCGCACTTCGGGGATCAATGCCTCGATCTTATCCGCATGAAGCTTCTTTATGATACTTTCGTTCAGATCGCGTGCTTTTCCGGTCTTAACCTTTTCATAGCTTCCGTCGGCCTTAAGCCTCTTTGTAAGAGATACCGGAGAAAGATGACTTTCAAGCCTGTCGATCACAAGGTCCCTTTCGTATTTAACACTGTCTTCGATCTTAACGGCTTCTTCCACGCTGCCGCCAAGGTAAAACTCATATTCGCCTTTTTCAAGCACGTAAGCTGACTTGCATACATCGCCCTTATCATCAAAAGAAGCAAAAGTATATCTGTCAAAAGAAAGCGTGAGCACTTCTTCCCAGCCGGGAGATAACAGCTTTGTCTTATTAAAGGCGACCATGCTTCGTACAGCCTTGCCAAGCTTACCCTGAGGAGCCTTTACATAAAGGATCGCAACATCCTTTCCGCTTACCTTCCCCGTATTTTTAACCTTGATCTTTACTGTAAACTTTCCGCCGCGCGTCGAAAAGCTTTCAACCGACTTTTTGAACTTCGTATATGAAAGTCCGTAACCGAAAGGATAAACAACATGTTCTTTTGCACCGGGGATCGTCTCAAAATAACGGTAACCCACATAAATATCATCATTGTATTCAACATACAGTGGCGAATCATGGAAATGCTCAGTCGAAGGATAAGCTTCAAGCGTATCCGCAAAAGTATCGGGAAGCCTTCCCGAAGGATTGTCAAGTCCGAACAAAAGCCTTGCGGCCGCAAGACCGCCTCTTATACCGCCCTGCCAGGAAAGCAGTGCTCCGTCGATCTTTTTATTGTCCTTGATCCAGTCAAGCGCTACCATTCCGCCTACATTAAGCACAACTACGACCTTATCGAAATACTTTAAGACCTTCCTGACCGTCGCTTCTTCTTTGGCCGTTAAGTAAAAATCTCCTTTGGGGAAGATCTTTGCCGAAAGCTTTGGCATTGTGACCTCGCTCTCCCAGGGATTAAAGTCATCTTTAAACTCATAGTCGGAACGGTCCCAGCCTTCACCCGAAAATCTGCTTATCCCGATTATCGCCGTGTCGGTAAAAGAACGCGCATCCGCAACCTGTTTATCACTGATTCCCGGCTCGACCGTCATACCCGGGGCCGAACCTTCTTTATACTGCTTATCAAGATCGGCTTTATAAAAATCCATAAGAGGCTCATAAAGCTTCGCACCTGTTTCTTTAAGCCCGGTCGGAAGATCCGTTAAAGGCTTTGTGAATACGTCTCCGCTTCCTCCGCCGCCTTTTACATAGTCGTACGCACCTTTTCCGAACAGAGCGAGCTTGCTCCCTTTCTTGAGCGGAAGGATATTGTTTTCGTTTTTAAGTAACACCATACCTTCGCATGCTGCCGCCAAAGAAAGATCGATATGTGCCTTGCTTGCGGTGACACGCCTTTCTCCCTTAAGCGGTAAGTTAGGCTGATACATTGCTCTTGCCCATTTTTTCATGGATATTTCCTCCTCAGTTTAAAGCCGCTTTTACATGAACCGCGGCAATCGTTCTTTTTACGGAAAAGTTTTCTTTTCCTTATTATCTGTTCTTCATTCTACAATATATGATAGAATGTGTACGGGGTTGATTTTTCTTTTTAGTGTCTTTATTTTGGCATCGAGAGGTATTTTATGCAACATAAGAAGATTGCTCTGTTTATCTCACATATCCTTTGTGCGGATTTTATATCTTTCAATGAAAGCATACGGTCTTACCGCTATGTCGCCTTGCATTCTCCACATCTTGAAAAGAGCATAAAAAAACGGAACCTCAAATTTAAGGTTCCATTTCTTATTTTGGTGTCAATTTTTTATTCACTTCTGCGTCACAGTGCTCCAAGGCAATTTTACCCGGATCCCTGTTTAAGCTTCAATATCAGTTGAGCTTGTATGTTACTTTATTTTTACCGTTTTGCTTGGATTCGTACAAGTTGGCGTCTGCTTCCTTGACCACATTCTCGCTGCCCTTGTCGTCATAGGCAACACCTATGCTTATGGTGAACGGACCACCGAAATCGTACTTTTCTCTTGCAAACGTTGAACGGATCTTTTCGGCCAGAAGTTCGGGATACACTACCGCTTTATCTTTTATAAGTACCGCAAATTCCTCACCGCCGTAACGATAGGGAACGACATTTTTACCTTTCACGCTGTTTAATATCTTACCGAGTCTTGCCAAAACCTCATCACCCGACTGATGACCGTATGTATCATTTACATGCTTAAAATCATCGATATCCATCATCAGAACAGCAAGCGGTTTGGGTTTCCTCTCTATCCTTGCCATTTCACGATTAAAAGCTCCCCGGTTACGTACCTGGGTAAGCCCGTCTACTCTTCCGGTACTTGCTATCAACCTTATTATTACCAATGCTGCTACCAAAATTATAATAATAAGCAGATAAAGTCTCAATCTGTGCCATCTTGCATTGTAAGATTCCTCTATTCCGTTCAAAAGTTCTTTGGAAATCTGGATATCACCGTCAATAAGAGACGTGTATGTGGTGGTCTCAAGTTCCGTCGCCTTTCTGTAAGCTGAAGCGGCAATATTAAAAAATCCTTCCATCGAATCGGAATTATCCGGAGGATAATTGTCCGAAATATAAAGGACCGTCTGCAGCGCGGCTACCATATAGTCATACTTCTCACAATAATCCATATATTCGGCGATCAAGGACCCGACATCCTTGTCTTCTTCAAGTGCCAGGTATATTGATGCCTCATAGTAAGGCATCACAAAATCTCTTACTATAACGGAAGCATAGATCTGCTGGGTAAAAAGCGGACTGTCCTTATACTTATAGAGGATTGCTCTTGCATCTACTTTCCTGCCTTCAAGGACATAAACTTTGGCAAGATTTGCATCTATTATCGCATAGTATGATTCCGTATAAACTGCGTCAGGTACGGTACGAAGCACCTCTCTTGCCGTCGCAAGATCTTTCTCGGCACTCTTATAATCTTTATAATAAGAAGCCACGATCGCTCGCATACGATGAGCGTAGCTAAGTACCTGAATGTCGGTAATATCGCCAAAGTCGTCGGTTATCACTTCAATCTGTTCGATGGCATCCCGTGCACATTCGTAGTTACTGTTTATAACATAGAACATGGCAAGATCGAGTTCCAGATTGGCCGTATAATTTACATCATCACTTTTTTCAAGATAAAAAAGGGCTGATCCCAAAGAGCGCGAGTAATTTGCCATATCTCCCTTCATCTTATAGATAAGGCTTTCTCTTTCGTATAATCTTCCGCGGTCTTCATCATAAAGATTTCTTTCGGAAATCCATGATTCAAGTATTGCAAGCTGGTCATCAAGAACTTCCGGCTCATAAGTGATCTGATTATCCGCAAGTTCAACAACCGCTTCATGATTGTTTGCTTTTTCCCAGTCGGCATAAGTCACGTATGCAATCTGAGCCGCTGCGATAACTGCAGTTGCTATAACAAAGATCAATAAAAGTTTTAAAAGATTTTTCTTTGTCATTTACAATTCCCCGCGCAAGCGCACCCTATTTGGGCATCATAACAAAAAAATTATAGCCCAAATAGTAAAACCATTTATTAATAGTTGTCGGAATTTGATGACATATTGATTCTTTTTAATCCTTTTCGTCCCTGTCTGTCTTAAACTGAGTCTCATAAAGTTCCGTATATGTGCCGCCGGCGCCCACCAATTCTTCGTGTGTACCGCTTTCTGCTATAACTCCTTCCTTTATGACTAAGATCCTGTCTGCCGCAAGGATCGTTGAAAGCCTGTGCGCTATAAGAATGCTTGTACGCGAATTGATGATCGGATCTATCGCATCCTGGATCTTTCTCTCGGAAATCGAATCAAGCGCGGAAGTTGCTTCATCGAATATGAAAAGATCGGGATTTTTCAAAAGAACGCGGGCAATGGATATTCTTTGCTTTTCACCGCCCGAAAGCTTAAGCCCGCGGTTTCCGACCATGGTGTCAAGCCCTGTTTCCTGCTTTTCGATAAAATCGTATATATTGGCCTTGATACATGCATCTATCATCTCCTCCTCGGTCGCATCGGGCTTCGCATACAAAAGATTATCCCGGATGGAACCGTTAAAGAGGTATGTTTCCTGGCTTACTATCCCAATGCTCTTTCTCAGAAACTCAAGGCTTAAATCTCTTACATCGATACCGTCGAATGTAACGCTTCCCGCATTTACGTCATAAAGGCGCGGGATCAGATTTACAAGTGTACTCTTGCCCGATCCCGACGGACCCACCACGGCAATACAGTCGCCGGCCTTTAGTTCAAAACTTATATCCTTAAGTATCTGTCTTTCGGGATTATACGAAAAGCTGACATGCTTAAATTCCACGCGGCCGTCCTCTTTATCGGGCTTTAACGGCTTCTCGGGATCTTTGATGGTTACAGGCATATCATAGTATTCAAATATTCTTGTGAACATCGCCATGGATCTTATCCACTCAACCTGGATATTCAAAAGCTGATTTACCGGCATATACATCTTTCCCAAAAGTGCGACCATTACAGTGATATCACCGACCGTTATCGAAGAATCGTATTTCATGATAAGGATGCCGCCCACAAGGTACAAAAGCATGGGGCCGATACTGGAAAATGTTCTTACCACGACCATGAACCAACGGCCTGCCATACTTTCTTTTATGTTCAATCTCACCATCTTTTCGTTGACGGTCTTATAACGGTCATATTCATGCTCTTCCTTACCGAAAAGTTTTACCAAGAGCTGCCCGCTTACGGAAAGGGTCTCGTTTAAAATCCCGTTTACCTCATCGTTGCACTCTTGAGATTCTCTGGTAAGCGACCATCGTGTCTTGCCTGCCTTACGCGTGGGTATCACAAAAAGCGGCACTACAAGGATACCTACGATCGCAAGGATCCGGTTTGAACGGAACATAAGTACAAGCGCCGCGATAAGCGTGATGGAATTCGAAAGGATCGATGTGAATGTATCGGTGATTATTCTTTTAACACCGTCGATATCGCTTGTCATACGGGTTATAATGTCGCCCTGATTATTTGAAGTAAAAAAACTCTGCGACATTTTCTGAAGATGGCGATACATGGAATTTCGCATATCAAAAGTAATATGTTGTGCGATCCAGGTGTTTAAGTAGCTTTCCGCAACACCTATAAGATTGGCGCCGAGGGTTACCAAAAGTGAAAGAACGATATAGAAAATAAGCGAATTCATCTTCTTCGCTATTAGGCCTTCGTCGATGATCTTACCGGTAAGGACAGAAGGCAAAAGGTTTAACACCGAAGATACGATAAGACACAGCAATATAAGGACAAATTGCTTTTTGTACGGTTTAAGATAAGAAAAAATGCGTTTTAAAAGTTCCGGTGTGACTTTAGGCTTATTGGCCTTTTCTTCTTCGGTTAAAAATCCGCCCCTCATGGGCCCGCCCGGTCCCGGCATGATCGTGTCCCCCCTATCAATTCGGTTTTATTTATTATAGTTGCTAATTTGCAATTAATCCATATACTTTATAATTTAGGGAAAGGGAGTTTATACTATGAGCGAAAAAGAACAGCAGATCTGTGATATCCTGGCAAATCCGGAGTCCATAAAATATGCTTTCCAGCCTATTTTTGATGTGACAAACAACACTGTTTACGGCCATGAAGCTTTGATGCGCCCCTCGCCGTTTTCTCCGATGGATATCGTTGAATACTGCATAGCCGAGGAAAGGTTAAACGACATAGAAACGATCACAGCCATTTATTCGGTTGCCGAATTTTTGGACAAAGGACTCGAGGGCAAGATCTTTATCAATTCATTCCCCGAAGCTTCAATGTCGGTTGAAGATTCTTTGAAGCTTAGAAACTTCAGCCATGGAAGAATGGCCGGAAGAGCTGTATTTGAAATGCTCGAATACACAAAACTCGATGAATATGCCTGGCATCGCAAACAGGAAGAGTTTGCAAAATCCAATCTCAATGCCCTTATCGCGATCGATGATTACGGCACCGATGATCTTATGGATTCCGCAAGGATCAAGATGTTTCATCCAAACATCATTAAAATAGACATATCCCTTATCTCAAACGTACATGCGGATAAGATAAAGCAGGATAAGATAAATCGTATTCTTGATTACACCGTAAACGAGGGTATAATCGCTCTTGCGGAAGGGGTGGAAACAAAAGAAGAGTACGATTATCTGCGCACTCTTCCGATACAGCTTATGCAGGGTTATTACCTGGGCCGTCCGAAAATCTATTGAGCCGGACGGCTCATTTTATTTTTCCCGATCAGAGCCTTTACAAGAACAGGCTGCACAAGGACTATCACTATATAGCCCACCACGAGGCTTACTATCAAAGAAACCGGAAGAGTCCTTGCGATCGAAGGGCCTCCCCCTGCCGAAAGCACTTCAGCAGGTATCTGTTTTCTGGCATTTGTTACCATAAGCACCACCATTACAACGGTGATCATCGGTGTATATATAAGATCTGAAATGATCGCGCTTAAAAAGGTCCCTTTGGGGCTTTCCGGAACAGCATTAAACTTTTTGCAGAATGCATCGCCGAGTTTTTTGACCGGAATCAAAAAACCTATGATAAGAGATATCACAAAAGATACAAGAAACGAAATAAGAAAGCCGGGCAATGTAAAGTGACCGCCCAAAGCAGTGTTGACCAACGAAAGTACAAGACTCATTATAAGTCCCATAAGGATCGTCATAGTGATCATTATTTTTTTCATATCTTCTCCTCTCACCTGTAACCTGTCCGTTATTTTTGTGTGTCTTCTACGGTCGCTATTATGACTTTATAATCGGGAAGTACGCCTTCCACGAAATTCTCCACCATATCTTCCGCATTCTTTTGAGCCTTAACAAGGATCCCCTTTTCTATGGCCTTAGCCTCTTCGTCTTTTAAAAGTGCGGCAAAAGAATCCGTTACATTTGTTACCGAAACGGGATTAAAGATGCTGTTCTTTGAATCATACAGTTGAAAACTGTCCGGATCTATCGATGAACTGTGGATCTTTGCCCGCGGAATCGTGATGGTGACTATCTTCCTCTTGTCATCCGATACTACGTCGATATCGTTAAAATCGATGCCCGCGGTTATAACTCCGTCATAACTGTACACAAAATTACTCTGAGTAAACGGTATCTCGAAACCGTTGATCTCACGGGAACTGTCATATTTCTCGACATGAGTGAAATAATATTCCTGAGTGTCGAGTATGCCTATCTCGCGAAGGCCCTCTTTTACGGTCTCTCCCGATAACGACTCAGCCTTATCGACAATGCCCTGGGTTATGACCGTCTCCTTGTTTTTGGATTCGATCCACCTGTTTACCAGCAGGTATATGATAAGCATGCCCACAAGCACCAGCGCTATCACGATCATACGCAGAATGAATTTAAATTTTCTCTGTGTCATGTATGCTCCTTTACCGGTTTATATCCATGCGGTGATCAAAAGAACAAGATAGAATATCACAACGATGGCAATAACCGCTCCGAGCAATTTAAAAATAACCTTCTTCATAATGCCCTCCGAAGTCTTTTTCTTTATTTTATCAGATATGTGTAATATTTGGTACAAAAAATCTCCCGATTCCTTAAGGAACCGGGAGATCAATGTTATTGCTTATTATGACTCTGATTTGGTCTCTTCTTTTGCTTCTTTTGCCTCATTTTCCTTTTTCTTTTTCTTAAGCGCAAGATAGGAAAGTCCGAGTTCGCAGAAAGTTATAAGTACCATAGGAATGGTCCACTTATCGACATATGCCATAGGCTGTGAGAAGTCCTGAGTTATGATCAAGAGAACTACGCTTGCTACGGCTACCACGATACCTATCAATGCCGATATGCTCTGGCGTCTCTTTACAGCGTTTATTTCTTCAAGTTCTTCTTCACTTAACTTAACTGTTTCGTCTTCCTCTTCGTCCTCTTTCTTCTTGGCCTGAAGCTTGTTAAAGAGTACACATATTGTTGCTCCGACCGCAAGGATCGTTGCAAGTAAGTTAATGAGCGCCCAGAATGAATCGGGTGTACCTGCTGCAAGTGCTGTTGCTTCATCATTGATAAGCGTGATCACAGGATCTCCGTTTTCATCAAATGATACTACAGCTACAGGAGGATTATCAAATTCCTGTGCGGGTTCATCAACCGTAGGAACGGGCTCTGCGGGAATAAGCTCAGTTGCGGGCTCACCGGGTGTGGGCTCATTCGGAGTAGGCTCATCCGGAGTAGGATTTTCCGGAGTAGGATTTTCCGGTGTAGGTTCATCAGGTGTAGGTTCATCAGATGTAGGTTCATCACCGGGTGTAGGAACATCGGGCGTAATAGTTTCCGGTTCAGCGTCTTTTGTATAAACGACATTGTATACCAGATTGCTCTTAATTCCCTCCGTACTGCTCATTACTGCGCTGACTGAAGGTGTATGATCTTCAATCTCGGGTGACATGATAGGTCCAAACTGACTGCCTTCCACAAGCCTGTCACTGTACGAAGGAGCAAGTGTATCGCCGTTTTCATCAACATAGTTGATGGTGAGACTGTATACAGCCTGAATGGTAAGAGTTCCCGTACCATAGCTTACGCTGAAGGCTTCGGTCACATCTTCACCCTTTTCGTTTCTTACTACAGCACTTCCGTTTATCTCTACCGGATATTCACCGGGTTCGGTTCCCGAAGCTTTTGCCGTTACGGAATCAACATCTACCGTATAGGTATTTCCGCTTACATCAAATGTATATGTTGTAAATCCTTCGATGGATTTCTCTGTTCCGTCCTCTGCAAATGTTGCACTGTTGGGCTCAAGAACAATTTGGTATCCATCAACCTTTGTAACGGTGAGCTGACCGTTAACAGTTGTGATCTCATAGTTATTCGGATTAACATCGTCATCCAGCTTATATGTTACTTCGTTGGTCACAGTTCCGGGTATAAGAATGGTACCTGTTACGGTAATATCAGGCTCTTCGCCTTCCACAAATCCATCACCCGTTATAGTGTAATCACTGTTAGTAAGCGATGTGTTATCAAACGGACGCTCTTCGGAAGCAGCCGTAATGGTAACTTTTCTGGGCTTAATAACAAGTTTTGCACTGTCATCAACCGTTACAACAAACGAACCTGTTACATCATTGCCTGCCGCATCGGTAACAACTGCCGTTCCTGTTGCGGTTACGGGATATACACCTGCATCGATGCCCGTTGCAGATGCTTCAACACCTGTAACAGTGTATGTCTTTCCGTCAAGACCCGGCACGGTAAACGATGTTGCAATAAATCCGCTTACGCTCTTCTCGGTTCCGTCATACATTACGGTATCCGAATTGGGTACAAGTTTGATAACATATTTCTCGTCACCTGTACGATTTATAACGGTAAGCTGTCCTTTTACAGTCTTGATGATATAGTTATCTGCCTTGGTGCCGGCATTTAAGGTGTATGATGCGATGACATTATCCACATGACCGGGAGCTGTGATCTTCGAAGTATCGGAGAATACGTATGTCGCACCTTCACCGGCTGCAAATTTATCACCTGAAATTGTTACGTCTTTAGCATAGTGTTCTTTTGCATCGTATGTAAATGTCTTAGATACAGCAGTAACGGTTACTGTTCTCTTATCGATCTTAAGAGTTCCGGGCTGTGTATTAACAATAAACTGACCTGTTACATCCGTACCCTCGGAATCCTTAACAACAGCAGTACCTGTTACATTAACGGTATACTCACCTGCGTCGGTAGTCTTGTATGATGCGTTAAGACCTTCGATCGTAAATGTATTATCACCGAGCTTAAGAGTTCCGGTATATGAATCACCCGACTGTGTGAATGTAAGGTTAGCCATTGTATCGGCAAAACCGTTTACACTCTTTTCGGATCCGTCATAAAGGAATGTGCCGCTTGCTGCCTTAACGGTTACTTCATACTTGGTGTCAGGTGAAAGAACTTCCAGCTTACCCACTTTATATGTAGGAGCATAGTTATTTACATCAACCGTTCCCCAAACAACCGTATAAGTATTGTCGGATGAACCGACATAAGTCTGTGAACCTGTCACATTATATGTAACAACATCACCTTCAGCGAGGTTTCCGGAAGTTACATTAACCTTTTCCACCTTAAGCGGATCGGTCGTATAATCATATATCTTTTGGCCGCTTGCGGATGTAAACTCTATCGGACGAGCTGTGATCTTAACCTTGCCGTTTGATTTATTAAACCTGAACTGATCAGTAACATCCACACCGTTTGAATCTTTAACAGTTACACGTTCTACTTCGGTGAGCTGTTCGCCCACATCCTTACGGAACGAAGCCTTTGTATAAACCGTAACGGTATATTTAAGGCCATTCGCCTCATTGGTGAATTCTGTCTCAACAGATCCGCTTACACCCTGAGACTTTCCGTTATATACAGCTTCAAGACTCTGAGGTTCAACATCTATCCTGTAGGCATCGCCTTCACCACGGGGATCGATATGAAGTTTACCCTTTAACTCTGTAATGTCATAGTTTGATGCCAAACCGTTATTGATAACATATGTATATTCGTTGTCAATATCACCCGGATATACGATTGACCGGGTCATTGTAAAGGTTGCGCTCTCACCGGGTGCAAAGCTTCCGGTAACGATCATCGCGCCGGGTAAAGTCTTTAACGGAGTACCGTCATAATCCTTGGAAGCACTCGGAGATGTAAAGGTAAGTGCACGCTTTGTGATCTCAAATGACCCGGGGACCATATTAACCTTAAAGCTCTTTGTAGCATCTATACCGTCCGAAGTCTTTACAACTACAGTACCATCTATATTTACAGAGGTCTTTGCGGTAACATCTTTAGCGGTAACCGTATTAGTGGTAAGACCGCTTACTGTATATGTCGAACCGTCAACTTTGAAGGTAAGAGTCTTAAATCCGGTCGCGGTATGTTCTGCGCCGTCATAAACATCTGAATAGCTGTTGGCTTCTACCGTGATCTCATACTTAGTGTCATCACTTCTGTTTGTTACAGTAAGCTGACCGACTTCCTTAGTGATCGCATAGTTACCAATATTTGTGCCTGCTTTTGCAGTATAATTAAAGCTGTTGGCACTTGAACCGACAAGTTTCTGAGAACCGGTCATTTCATAGGTAACACCCTGTCCGTCCACAAAACTGCCTTTGGAAACATAAGCATCTTTTGTGGGGGTATGAAGCTTATTATCAAATTCGAATGACTCGTTATCCGATTTAAGGGTGATCGGACGGGGATCAACTGTTAATGTGCCTTCTTTGTAAGATACATCGAATGCATCTGTTACTACTATATTATTCTTTGTATCGGTAATAACTATATTTTCTCTGTTTATTATGGCATTAACATATTTACCTGCGTCGGTAGCCTTGACACCTGTGGTAACACCGGAAACGGAATACTTAATACCTTCGATCGTAAACGACAATGTTTCAAATCCCGTTACACTGTGCTCTTTACCATCATAAGTTGCAGTGCCGCTCTTTGATACAAGTTCGATCTTGTATTCCTCGGTACCCTTTGAAACCTTAAGCGTTCCAACTGCTTCCGAAATCGTGTAATTATCAAGATTTGTTCCTGTTTTAGCAGTGTATGTAAATGTATTTTTTGCTTCACCGTATACTACAGAACCCGTCATCGTAAAGTCCACACCGTCCGTACCTACAAACGATCCTGTTATGATCATTTCGGATGCAGCTGTGGTAAGTGCCGTTCCGTCGTAAGACTTACTTGCATCGGGAGATGCAAATGTAAGTTCAACGGGATTAATCTTTATTGTATTTTCGGCTGTCTTGATCGTGAATTCTTTTGTAACGTCATTGCCAAACTCATCGACGATCTTCTTTCCGTCGGAGATCACAATACTAACTTTCTTGGATATTACATTTCCGTTTGCATCACGAAGTACATCGGTAAGTACCGCATCATCACTTACGGAAACGCCCGAGATCGTGTATGTGTGTCCGTTATATGTAAACGTACCCGTAGAACCTGTGATCACAGAACCTGCAATAGTATAAGTATCTACTCTGTGTGCCTGTCCGTCATAAGTTCCCTCGTAGCCTGCAGGTGTAGCCGTAAGTTCATACTTTCCGCCTGCCGAGATTACGGTAAGGGTTCCAAGGATTGTATTGATCTTATAGTTGTCGCTGAGTACACCATCCTTAAATGTATAGGACACAGTATTGGATGATGAGCCTTCAACAAGCTGTGAGCCTGTAGCCTTAATATCATAGATATCACCGCTTACGATCTCATCGCCTTCAATTTCAACACCTGCTTTTGTAAGAGGACTTCCGTCGTATTCTTTTTGAGCCGTACCTGTCTTAAACGTTACTTCTCTCGGAAGGATCGTAAGAGTTCCGGACTTTAACGTAACCGTCACAAATGCCGTTACATCAACGCCGTTATCATAAGCCTTAAAATTATCTGCCTTTGTAACTTTTATTTCATATCCGCCGTCTTTAACATCCTTGCCCTCGCCGTATGCGGAGATACCGGTAAACGTAAGATTGAAAGGATTGGATGTAACGGTATATTCCGTTGCGGACTGAACAGCACCGTTATATTTATAGGTTGCATCCTTAGCTGTGATCTCAAGGGTATAACCTTTGCTTTCCCATAAAGCGGTGTAGGTTACGCTTCTTGTAACCTGCTTGGGAATTGAATCGTTGTTTTTATATCTGTTGCCAAGATCATCCTGCCAGCCCGCAAATGTATGAGCGGTCTTTGTAGGTTCAGCGATCTTTGGAGTGTTTGATCCTATAGTAAGATTGTTATAGCTAAGCTGTGCAGTTGCGGATACACCGCCTGCAAGATCATAGGTTACATTTGAACGCTGTCTTACGATCTTTACAAAAACATTGGTATCACTTGTAATGGCATTACCGAATATATACGGAACGGTGCATTTTGCATCGGAATAATATCCCGATATCTGATATTCAGAACCGATGTTTAAATACCAGTCATCGGAATCGCCGGGCTCTATCGTAGCCATACCTGTAAGATATGTTCTGGTACCGAGGTCTCCGGTGTTCCCTGTTGAAAAACTGCCGTTCGCATTTTCTTTAACACTTGTAAAGGAAAGAATGTTTGTGGCAAAACGAAGATCAAGATGATACTTATAATTCTTTCCGTCAATAAGCGCGATGGAAGGACCTGCATAATTATCGGCAGCGTTACTTGCTTCAGCCGTATTCCAGTCAAACATTGCAGTCTTACCGCTGCCTGCGGTACCGTTATAATCCATTTGTACATATTCAAGATGAGAACCTACGGTATTGCCCCTGTTTTCGGCACCGCGATTTATAAGATAGCTCTGATCGATCTCGGACATTGCCTGCATTACTGCGGCCAGATCCGCATCTGTCCTGATATACGGGCTCGTCCCGGAGAACATGCTCTTGGGAAGAGTGATAACACCGATGGGAGCATAATGATCCCCCCTCTGAACATAATTTACACCGAGTTCTTTCTTCATGTCCGATGTAAAACTTTCATTGCTGTTTCCGCCTGTTGCATATACCGCAACATAAACCGGAGTATTATCGGGTTTAGCGGGAAGAACTTTTATATCATATGTCAATGTAATGCCGTGGTTTTTATTGTTATTATATGCAAGACAGGAAATGGTCACATTTCCTTCTTTAACACCGGTAACCACACCGTCCTTATTGACGGTTGCAATCTTTTTATCCGATGTATTCCATTCTTTATGTCTATAATTATCGACACCGACTGCTGTAAGAGTAATGGTTTCTTTTACCCGAACCTCAGAGGGACCTTCAATATATTTTGAAGCAGCCGTAACTTCTATGGTTATCGATGCTTCCTTCTGAAGTCGTTTTGAAAACCAATAATAATCGCCTGCTGAATATGTAATGGTAACCTGCCCTGCCGAAACGCCGGTAACATAACCATTGTCATCAACCGTTGCAATGTTCTTGTCGCTTGACGACCATTCACCCCAGTCATAGTATCTAAAGCCATGCGCTGTAAGCTGTATGGTATCACCCTCTTCAACACTGCTCTCGCCCGATATATATGCGCCGGGTGCCGGTGCCTGAACCGCCTGAGACGAATATTCTCCACCTGCAGCGTAAGCCGATTGTGCGGGCATAAGGGTTATGACCATTACTGCCGCCAATATCATGGATAATGCTTTTTTGAATCTTCTTATTGTTCTTTCCATTTGATCCTCCAAATGTACTTAAAATATAAGTATTATTGTCTGAGATTATTCTGCTTCATCGAGTACATCTACAAATAATCTGTAGACATAACTGTAATTTTCTTTCGTTAGGGTTATGACCAATCTGTCTTCATTGGCACCTTCTATATCCTGCCAGCCGTTTCCGTCGTCAACCTGCCATCTGTATGCGATCGTGACATCATCAAAACCGGATATCTCGGATGTAAACAATGCCTGGGAATCGTCATTTATAAGTTCACAGAAGATCTTAACCGTTCTCTCTGCTGAAGGCTTAACTGCATCGGGTTCAGCCACTTCGCTACCGGCTTCTTCGGTATCGGCTTCTTCAACTTCAGCCTCTGTTTCATCCGAAACAGGTTCTGCATCGGGAGTTTCTTCTGCCGGTCCGGCCTCGGGAACTGCTTCAAGTTCTGCGGGAACCGACTCTACCGACTCTACAACCTCACTCTCGAAAATGCCTTCTTCGATCACCGGCTCTTCTGCGGGTTCTTCTTCTGCCTCAACAGTTGAAAGTTCCGGTTCTTCGGCCTCAACTTCCCTTGTTATTTCTTCTTCAACAACATTTTCTTCACCGTCTGTTGCTTTAAGAAGGTAATCGGATGTGAACTTGCCTGCCGCAAATACCAAAACGAGAGCCAGCACAACCAGTAAATATCTTTTTATATTTTTTTTCATGGGATTCCCCTTTCATAAAAAATTATCGTAATTAAATAACGCCCTTCATTTATAAAGACGTTCAAAACCACGAAAATAGTTCAATTTTTTAGGAAATTAGTACCGGATCCTGATAATGTTTTCAAAGTTATCGGGGATATATACTTCGGCGTTTCCTCCTAAATCCTCAAACACTACGTAGTTATATTCCGCATTGTAATCCAAAGGAATTAACACTGTGCTATCAGGAAGTAACATGAAAGAATCTTCGAAGTTGACACCTACGCCGTCATCCTTGGCGTAAATATAGATAAGGCCGCCTTTGCGCTCAGCCTTAATGAATCTGGGAGCTTCCGAATCAATATCTGTAACGCTTACAATTTTTTCAACATACTGGTCGTTAAAAAGAGTGACCTTAAGATCAATGTCACCTACATGTGTGGGTTCTATGGTAAATCTGTGCGGATTTACCTCGTATACGGGAAGTCTTATACCGTTTAACACGGCTATAACGCTTTTTACCGGAAGTACACCCGCAACATCAACGGTAATTTCGGGAAGTCCCCTTTCTCCGATAACAATATCGGAAGTACTGACTATCGGAGACATAAAAAGGAACGGAATAAGCGCAAAAAGAACAATGAATGTCATCAACAGATTCTGCTGATAGCCATAGTTTTCTTTTCTGAATGTGCTGTAACTCATAAGATCCGAAATCGGTACGGAAAGCTTGTCCTTACCGCACTCAGTAAGGACTTCATCCAGGATCTTTGACGCCTCTTCCTCCGTTATTCTATTATCGTTACGCCTTTTTTTACTCATTAACCCTAATCTTCCTGCAAAAGTTTCTTAAGATGCTCTTTACCGCGCTTTAAATATTCTCTGACGCCCGGTGAATCAATTTCCAGAAATCCCGCTATGGAATTGACACGTTTTTTTCTGTAGTAACGCTCTATCATGACGATGCTTTCGGTAACCGGAAGTTTTTTTAAGTTACTTAGTGAATAGTGCTCGTCTTCGATGCGGACGCTTATCTCGGCGGGGTTCTTTTTCCTGATGACTTCAAGGCATGTTTCAAAATTGATCATCAAAAGATAGGAAAAGAACGCATCGTCCTTTGCGAGGGCATTTAAGCCCGAAAGCGCCTTCTTGTATGTTTCTTTCAACGCCAGAAGCGCCTTCTCCTTATTCTTAAGCGTTCCGAAAGCGTAAGCATACTGTTTTTCGTATGTGATCCCGTACAATTCGGCAAAAGCTTCGGTTTCTCCTTCTTTTGCACGCTTTGTAAGATCGGTTATATATTCGGTATCAAGCGTCCTCATAATATACCCTTCAAATGTTTATTTGATCAATCCACAAAAGTTCTGTATTTCTCGATCGAGCGACGGTTCGACAAAGCTATAAGTTCATTTATGGTCTTTACATTCTCACCCTCACGAAAAGCACAGCCGTATTGATATTCGATCTTTCCGAAATTGGCTGTTTCATTGAATTTCTCAGTCTTCTCGGCAACATTTTGAAGAAAATGCTCCATTTCCTGCTCACTGCAATCGGTGAAAAGAACAAGGAATTTGTTGCCGCCGTTTCTTCCCAAAGCCACTTTTTTTTCTTTATCGGCCGCATCAAGGAGCATAAGTGAAAAGTTTCTGATCAGTTCGTTACCCGCAAGATGCGAATACTCCGTATTTATCTCCTTTAAATTGGTGATCGCTATCGTGATGCAGCCGATCTCCTCGGGAAGCGGTTTATCAAGATACTTTTCTATGATCGCGTCACAGCTGTATCTGTTGCCTATACCTGCTACGGGATCGGAAAATACGAGCATATCAAGTTCGTTTACATTCTTTTTAAGCTGCAAAAGAACCTTAAAATCCAGAAAAATAAAGATCAAAGACACAAGGAGCAAAAGCCACAATATTCCAAAGAAAAATTTGATCAGCGGATCGGATGCAATCTTATGATAGAGATCCGTATCGTAAAAGATGATCGTAAGCCCCACGACAGCCAGAACTACGTATATAACAAGCTGTAATGTTTTTACCTTATCGTATTTCCTCATATCTACCCGTTATGCCTCTTTCTTTTTCAAAATATTATCGTACGACCGCGCCGTGAATACCTTTGAACTTAAAAATGATCTTACCCTTTATACGGCCTTTGGTAACCTCGCCGTAATACCTCGAATCAACGGAAACCTTGCGGTTATCACCCAGTGTAAAGTAATATCCGTCGGAAACTTTGTACGGATACACTACCGTCCCTTTCTGCCTTTTGGTGATACCCTCCTCAACATCAAGTTCTTCAACTTTTCCGTTCACATATACGGTATTTCTGCGGATATCCACCGTATCACCGGGTAAGGCCACTATTCTTTTTACATAATAATCACCCGAGGGAACTTTCAACGCCACGATGTCACCGACCTTGTAGTTCGGATGGATCCTTAAATACATTACGGATTCGCCGTCATTTAACGTAGGTGACATGGAATCGCCGCTTATGTACGAAAAACCTACCACAAAACGCAACAAAATAAACCCGAGAACGAACATAAAGATGAACCATCTCGCGTCATGCAACCATTCAAGTTTTTTTCTGTTGTATTTTTTCAGAAAGACCTTTTTTCCCATTTTTGCTTAAACCTAATTTTCAGTTTATCACAAATAAATAAACGGATAAATAAAAACTCCCGATTCCAAACGGAATCGGGAGCGAAAATACGATCTTTATTTTTCTTTTTCAAAATATTTATGACAGAAAGCTGCGAGAGCACCACCGATCAAAGGTGCTACGATAAATACCCATACAACCTTGATGGGATCTGCATTTCCGCCAATGGCAGCTATAATAGCGGGGCCTAAACTTCTTGCGGGGTTAACGCTTGTACCTGTAAGACCGATACCGATGATGTGAATGCCAACAAGGGTAAGACCGATAATAAGGCCGCCGAAAGAACCGTGATTATTCTTTTTACTGGTAACACCCAATATAAGAAGAACAAACAGGAAAGTAAGGATGATCTCAACGATCAGACCAGCCACAATACTGTCGCCTACGCCGGCAAGACCGTTTGAACCCAGACCGCCGGTCTTGTCTTCAACATCGCCGAGAGCAAATATGCCTGCCAAAGCTGCTGAGCCCACGATTGCCCCAATAATCTGTGAAACTACATAACCGCAAAATTCCTTTGCATCCATGCCGCCGGTAAGAAATACACCCAATGATACCGCGGGATTTACATGGCCGCCCGAAATGTTACCCACACCGTACGCAAGCGTAACGATCGCAAGACCGAATGCAAATGCCGTAAGCACATATCCGCCGCCGTTAGCAGCGTCACAGCCTACCAGCATCGCAGTTCCGCAACCGATAAAAACAAGCGTGAAAGTTCCGATACATTCTGCGATGTACTTTTTCATACTACTCATAATAAACCCTCCTTATATAGTTAATTTTATTACTTAACCTCTCTTTCAACCTTAACGGAAATCTCGGGAGTTCCGTATTCGGGATTAAATATCTTCTTAACGTTCTCTTCGTACCACTCTTTGATCTCCGCGTCGGTCATAACGCATTTCTCGCCCTTTGTCTTGATAGTGATCGTAATTGTCTGTTCTTCCATGTTTTTCCTCCGTATTATTATTTTGCTTCAAGTTTAAGGTCTCCGTCTTTTGCCCATCCAAGCTTCTTGACACCCATATGGATAATGGGGCAAAGAACTGCCGGTAGTACAAATGATATAAGTACAAGACCTATCCAGTCCATTGCGGTGATCGCTGCTTTCGAGCCGTTCGCTATATCGTTGACCCAGCCCGTATATACACCTATCTGGCCCACCAGACCGCATGTACCCATACCGGATGATACGGGTGCACCGTTCATTTTAAGATTAAAGAGGCATGTGGCGATCGGACCGGTGATCGCGGATGTAAGTATCGGTGCGATCCAGATTCTCGGATTCTTGACGATATTTCCCATCTGAAGCATCGAAGTACCGATACCCTGTGACACAAGACCTCCCCACTTATTTTCTTTAAACGACATCACTGCAAAACCGACCATCTGCGCACAACAGCCCGCAACGGCCGCGCCGCCCGCAAGACCCGTAAGCGAAAGTGCCGCACAAATAGCTGCCGATGAGATCGGAAGCGTAAGCGCAACGCCCACGATGACCGATACAAGTATGCCCATAAGGAAAGGCTGAAGATCCGTAGCCCACATGATAAGGGTTCCGACCTTGCTGGCCGCTTTTCCGAGCGCCGGCGCCCACCATGCCGAAAGCGCTATGCCGACGCCTATCGTCACAAGCGGAGTTACCAGAATATCAACTTTGGTTTCTTTTGATACAGCCTTGCCAATCTCGGATGCGATGATCGCCACAAAAAGTACCGCAAGCGGTCCGCCCGCACCACCTAATGCATTGGATGCAAAGCCTACTGTGATAAGCGAAAACAACACAAGCGGCGGACACTTAAGCGCATATCCTATAGCCACCGCCATAGCAGGCCCGCTCATCGCGGTTGCAAGACCACCCACCGTATATTCCGTACCGGCGATCGTAGCTACGGTGCTTGTAAGAAAACCAATGTGAAATTGGGTTCCAAGCGTATTTATTATGGTACCTATCAAAAGAGAACAGAAAAGACCCTGCGCCATGGCGCCAAGTGCGTCTATTCCGTACCTTTTTAATGATATTTCAATGTCTTTTTTCTTAAGAAAGGCCTTTAAGCCTTTTTCTTTGACTGCTGTTGTATCCTGTGCGTTGTCCATTGGTCTGTTTCCTTTATTCTTTTCTTTTTTTGAGTATAACACGAGATCGCGAAGACGGAACAGAAATTTTGAGGAATTTGAAGAAAGAAACTGTAAATATTTCCCATAGCAGTTCCCCAAATTAACCTAAAAGACTGAGAACAATGTCATGACTTTGATTGGCCTGTGCAGCATTGCCTGTGCGATTGTCATAATAAACCTTCGCAAAATAATTGCTATAAAAACTTTTGGCACTTTCTGATATGTTCACATCTCCATAGAAATAGAACAACAATTCTCGAACAGATTTCTTATTTCACTTTTGTCCAATTGCCACTCGTGCGTATATATTGGAATCAAATCAGCACGTTTATCATAATAACGCCTTATCTCTTTATCGAATTCCGAAAAACTCGCATCTTTAACATCTTCCAGTCTGGTACATGAACGAATGAAATCTATTCCGGTATTGTCATCATGATACATCAGCTCATTCTGCAGCCTCAAATTTGCACTTTTATCAAGGAAATAACTATTCCTATTTGTATCAGCTCCAAGCAAGTATTGCATTCCTTTATTCTTAAGAAACATGCAAATCCCTTTAGACCCTTCAAAACCATGAAGCCGAAGTACCTTCCCGGAGTCATTCTGTCCGGTTATTCTATATATATCATTCTCAAAACGTCCGTACTCATCCTCAAAGTTCTCTGAATAATCACAGATACTTCTCTCTTCATCAAAACAATGGAAGCCAAAATTAATCCAGCCATTGTCCAAAAACTGTTTCTTATATCTATCCGATACATTCTTCATACAATACCAATAGTGCTGATAAGTGCAATAAAGATCAATCTCTATATCATATAATTCATGCATCTTCTCTAAAAATCCCAATGTCCTTGTTTCAAAAATACTGTCAGGATTATCTTCTATCAGTGCTTTAAATATGCCTTTAACATCATCTAACGAAAAATGAAATTTGCACATTTTCTATACATCCTTCGCAAATACTCGGTTCTAAACCAACCTCTTGGAATAAAACTCAAAAACTCTGTCCTTTAACCAATGTTCACCGCTTTTATCTACTCTATCCAGCACTTCCGCATAGGTTGGCGCATCAAGTTCGGGAATCGTCCCAAGCGTAAGCAGGGCATGGCAATTATAGCAATGCGCGGTAGGACAATTATTCCCAATTTCAACAAAAGGTATTTCCTCCGTAGGATTATTATATATGTTGTAAAAGTTCATCTTTTGAGGATCGGGCGCCCCATCGCAAATCCTACAGTTTCCGCTTATCAAATCCAATGAAAAACTTTTATTTCCCGCACAACAATATTCCTTATGCGGTTTCTGAAACTCACTGATTTTATAATCAAATTTCGCAGAGCCAAACACAGACCAGGCCGCAATGTATTCGTCTCGCGACAATTTTGTCAGAATCTTAAGTTCTGAGGTTGTCACATCCCTCGCAACAGATATATGCGGCATAGCCCCATTCATTTCTATATCAAATATTCTTTTTATTTCCGGTATATGGTCGATCAGCTCGTCACACGGGGTAATATCTATGGAAAAAGAAGCCTTACTTTTTTGCACTTTATGGACATTCATAAAAAATTCATCCATAAGGTTTCTTTTTACCAATTCAAAATAATGGAACGAAAACTTTATATATAGCATACTCAAAAGACTGTCGGGCAACCCAAGCAACAACTTTATCGTGTTTGTCATCGTCCCATTGGTTACGATAGATACATTATGTCCAATCGATAGAAGAAGCTCGACAATGGGCACAATCTCTTTTTGAAGCAGAGTTTCTCCGCCTGCGCACAGATTGAATATACACATTCCTCCCAATCGCTTTTTGCCAAGCGCAACTTGCATAGTCTCTAACGGATATATGTATTTTAGCTTTTGCCCGTCAAATTCTTTTTTCTGCCCAATATAACAATATGAACATCTAAAATTACATGCCTGAACAGGAACATAACAATTGATAAAGTGTTTAGGGGCCTCCATCTTATATACTATCTCCCGAAATAATTCTTTTTATACTGTCCTCATATCTGTATCTGTCTGCCAGTATATATTCATTATCAGTCATCGAAACTTCATCCAGCTTTCCGGCAAATTCATCAATACTACCGCACAGCGTTATGTACTTTAAATCCTTGATCCAATGATATACACCACTTAATTTACCGGAAAGATTATCGAACGCAATGCATGGAGTCCCGGTTATGGCAGCTGAAATCATACAATGCAGAGTGTCTGTTATAACAAGCTTTGCATTAGATATTTCATAAAGCTTATTCCAGACTGCAGTTTCTCTTGTCCCGGGTCCTATAATTTCAGCAGAATGCATCGAAGTATCCACCACGTTGTAATTCAACTTTTCTACTGCTTTATAAATTGTTTCTTTGTTGACCGGTGATAAAACACTTTCCTTATCTTTTCTAAGGCAGACTAATATCCTTTTTTCTCTTTTTAAATAATCAATTTTTTTAAATCCGGTATAAAACAGAGCCATATCCGGCAATAGTTTAACGCGTCCCGACGATTGCAAAACATCATTAGCAACCTTCTCAGATTCTCTGTCTCTTACACACAAAAACAAATTCTTATGCTTTCTGTATACTTCACAACTTCTTTTATATTCAGCCTTCCCTCGTTCATTTTTTTCAAAATACATTGTCTGAGGAAGAACAACTATCTTATTATCCGAATATTCTTCAATAATCGAACGGACATTATTCTCTCCGTTGTACAACCAGAGCGATCCCAAAAAACCGCCGCCGGAAATCAATATCGTATCTTTAGTCGATATTTTTTCATGAATCGACTTACCATACCACAAATAGTCAATATCAGAAACCTCAACCAATTTCTTTTCACAGAACAGTTTTGACAGCAACTGTTCAGTAGCCAAAGTAATTAAATGATCTCCGATATTATCATGCTCAGGCGTATTAAATAATATAAATTTTTCTTCTGTAGTTATATCCTGTAATCTTTTGGGAAGTTCTTCTGATTCGCCCCAAAGTTTTAAAACATCGGTTAGCACGCTATAGTTTGAAATATTTAATTCGTTTAAACTCCCAATAATATCCGATACCACATAAGGATCTCCTACTGTTATCAGTACCTCAACGTTCTTTTGATCTTTTAGTTCACTCGGAGAATAGCACATTAGCCCGGTAAAACCATCCTTCTTGTTCCATTTTGAAGGATTACCATCCACTTCAGCATCCGGGTTAAAATACTTTTTTATCAGTATCCAATTGTTTTTTACCGCAATTCCCGCTCCCCAAATATATTTCATGTCAACATCTCCATTGAATCTTTGATCTGAGAGTATTTTTCTCTTGTTTGCTTTCTTAAAGCATCACCACCGGTAATCCAGCTCCCACTAAAGTAATGTATAGAAAAAGTCTCGTTTTTTACTAATTCTTCTCCGTTGATAAAGTTATATGGAGAAAAGAAATCAGAAGAGTATACATTTATACCTTCAAGCTTTTGACTAATGTCCTCAACTTTAAGCCCCATTTCCATTAATGGCCACGTCTCATAGTATCCGCTCGCCTCGGAATTGATCGTCCCGTTCGGATTGATAAAATCCACGTCCTTTCTAAATTCCAATATTCTTCTAACAACGTCACTATGAGGCACACATCCGGATCCGCCGCCAAAGTTTACATGTCCTTGTCTTTCTCTTCCACAAAATGCTGTCTGAAACCTTAATGGATCAAGGTTTTTAATTATCTTTACATCCGTATCAAAATAAAATCCGCCATTCTCATAGAGTATTTCAAGTCTTGCCACGTCCGGAATAAATCCCCACTTATGCATTTTGTACGCATCTAAAGTGTATTTATAACGCTTTATATCAAATGTTGACTCGTCCCATCTGACTATCTCATAATCCGGGCAAACTTCTGACCAAGAATCTATACATTTTTGTAAACTATCCGGAATTGGGTTTCCCGAAAACCAACAATAATGTATCTTTCGGGGTATAAGTGGAGAATCACTCTCTTTCCAAATTTGTAATACCTTTTTTCTCTCACACTCCATCTGCATAACTGCAGCCACAAAACAATCTGTGTTACAACACTCCTCAATACCGTTAAGCTGTTCTATCACAGAATAAAACTCCCCATTGGTAATCCAAATGCAATACTCTTCATTGCATGATGTAAAAAATGTGATATCCCTGATGCATATTTGTCTGTTAAATAAGCTAATATAACTGCCTTGCTTTGAAATATTATTATCTACTGCACAAAGAATATACTCAGATATCTCATACTTAGAAGCCATATATGGCACGTAAGTCTTAGCTACAGCCCCTGCCCCAAAAAGCACTATCTTCTTTTGTGTTTTCTTTACATATTCAGAGAAGTCCTTTATTGATGCATTTATCAGCTTCATCATTCCCCCTGTAAAGTCATAAGATCAACTATGCTGATAATCTTCGCTTTCTCAGTCTCTTGAAGTTTTGCTTTAATCTGAGCAAAATCGGCATAATTTGTAACAATAACAAGTTTCTCTAATTCTTTACCATTAATCTTTTTTTCGTTATACTTTCGTTCAAACCAGTCATTAATAAGCCCTTCTCCATAAAATGATATATCATACACTTTAGATACTTTATCCATCACATCATCAACAAGTCTTTCAAAATCATTTCCGGAATCAATTTCATTAAATAAACTTATAATACCGTCTGCAAATATCTTCTCTTGTGCAGAGTATTCATCATTATTCTCACAAACTCTTCTGCCGTAAACTTCTTTGTATGCATCCTTTATCCACTCGGTTCCATCCGGAAGCTTTCTGTTTCTAAGTTCAATATAATATGGTGATTTTATCTCCGGAATCACTCCACACAGGCAATCAAACACATGACTGTTAAAACAGTGTGCAAAAGAGCAATGATGTCCTCTTGGAAGATAGTGGATTGGTTCATCTGTATTTTCAAATATAAACTGGACTGTATCTGAATTTCTGTAACACTGTTTCAGTTTTCCGCTTCCAAGTGCAAGATTGAACGACCACACCCCCCCATAGCAAAAATATTTTTCTCGATTATCACCCCATGTTGCCTGCCTATAATCAAAAAGTGCAGATTCAAACTGGCTCCAGATTTTTAAATGCTCTTCCATCGGCATATCAGTTAAATGTCTGATATCAGAAGCCGTATTAAGTCTGGGATCTGTCAAATGACATAATACTCCTAAGTTCTTCAAGCATATATCCTTGATTTCTTCTATATATTCAACATTACTGTCTGACGCAACCAATTCAACCGTCAGTGACATACCTGATTTATGTGCTTTTTCTACATTTTCAAAATACCGTCTCAGTAAATTCTTTTTCTTTAACTCTATGTAATGAAACGAAAACTTGATAAACACATGTGATCTTAGGTCTTCAGAAAGTTCACATAGCGAATCAATAGCAGAAGACACCGTTCCATTGGTTACTATTGAAACAAAATGTCCCTGCTTTAATAAAGCTACTGCAAACTCTAATATCTGAGGATGTAAAAAAGTTTCTCCATTTCCACATAGATTGAATGCACATATCCCACCTAACCGCTCAGGGGTTAAAGCATTCGCCATGTGTTCGACCGAATACTTAAAAGGCGTATATTGAGTAGGCGATTCTCCGTTAACCTTGCGCCATTGCCCTACTGTGCAATAATCGCACTCAAAATTACACTTATTAACCGGGACTTGACAATCAAAGAAGCGTTTTATTCTATACATTTTCATTCTCCTTAATTAATCGCGTTATCAACTCGCGTAAGCTTTCATATTCCTTGTCTACACTTGGCACTCTATCATGCGGAACCTTCATCATTTCCTCTATCAAAGTTTCCAGTTCATCAACCGGCATCTCAGCTACAACTCTAATATACCTAAAATCCTTTAACCATGTGTTATACAACGACTTCACTTTTCCATAACTGTTATCAAAAACAATACATGGGGTCCCTGTAATGGCAGAAAAAATCATACCATGTAACCTATCGGTAACAACCAACCTACAAGAACGATAGACATCCAGTAAGTAATGTAGTCTTTCTTGTCTTCCTCCCACTATCTCATTAGAGTGATGTGAGATTTCTTTTATCTTATTTCTGCTTCGCCCTATAGCGAGCTTCACAATTTCAATATAATCGTGGCTTAAAGCTCTTTCTTTATCAGTACGCAACATAACTCCGATACCATCTCTGTTGCCGTCATTTTTGCTTTCTTTTAAAAAGAGAACCATATCCGGGACAAGTAGAATATTATTTTTAAAATACGCTTTGGCAAATGTATAACTTCTGGTCTCACGCGTACAAATGAATAATCTCTGATGTGAATTGTAGATATCAAGGCCTTTTTGAAAAAACTCATTTTTGAGTATATTGTCTTCATAAAAGATAGATTGAGGAAGTATAACAACAGCATTATCCTTAAAAAAACTTACTATTCTTCGGATATTGTCTTCACATGTTCTCCATAATGACCCCATATTACCACCGCCTTGAATCAGTATTATATCTCTTGGAGTCAATTGTTCTCTTAACCGTTGAAGACTGTCGTCATCACATAATGAAGATCCAAATTCATATATTGGTCTGTTGTATTGCCTTAAAAACGCATACTCAGCTACTGTTATAGCATGATCACCCATATTTACGTAATCAGGAGTGTTCATTAGAAATAGACGTGACATCGAACTAACAGTAACATGTGAAAAAGCTAAATCTTTGGCCAGTTCAACCCAAGAAAACCAATCAATGTTTTGGGAATTATACAAATCGCCTATCTTTTTATAATCTGATACAGTAATTAAAACCACATAATTATCTAATCCTTTCAAATCATCAACAGATTTTATTGCATAACTTCTATTACCTTGACCAATGTATGTGCCAACTCGTTTTTCATCTCTATCAACAAAAAAAAGGATTCTGTCTAAATAGCAGCCAAATTCATCATTGTTCAGCATAGAATACGCATTATTACCGGCACCATGACACACTATATGAGAGTTTTTAACTCTTTCTCTAAATTCCTCTACATTGTTATTGATTCTCATATGCCCATCCTCTTATAGAATTTCTGACATTTCTATATTCCAAGCACACGCCACCACTATTTATAACTTCATTGCACAGAACAGAATACTTCTTAGAATTCTGTATCAATCCTATAATTGGTACATTAACAGGCCATATTGTGTTTCGTTCATCATATTCAATCGCAAACTCTGGCTTTCCATATATCGCGCTTACTGCATGTTGTATTTCAGCCCCGCCCTTGTCATATATAATTCCATATTGGTTCTTTGTTGCTTCCTTATATTCCTTGTATTCTGATATTGCAGCATCAACATTCCCCTCCAGTAATACATCAAAAACAATTCTTACATATAGATCAGGATGCTTTACCAGATCATAAAGCTCCTTTCCAACAAACTTATCTCCTTCACTGCGCAATGCATACAATTCCTTTGAAGCATTTTCTTCAGCTCCGTTCTCAATATATTTCTTCGCTCGGAACAGATGATAATACAAACTGAGTGCAGTTGTTGCTTTATTGATTCGATCGATATCTGATGGCTTGATCATGCTTAACACAGTATAATTCAATTCTTCCAAACCATTTATATGATTGATCACAGAATGCAAGTCTTGTTCCTGCCAAGATGACATAGCTTGTTTTCTTATATGGTATCTATACAGTTTCCTGTTGCACCTTGCGTAATTTGAATGATAACTCAGCGGTAAAAGTATAGACCATTCCTGCGTTAATCTGGAATTATAGATACATTTGCCGACTGTCTTTTCAAAATATTCACGCTCAACAAGCATATTCCAAGCATTATGTGCAATATACTTAGAAATAAAATCATAAAAATCATCCTTATACACGCTTACTTCAGGCAGCAATACATCGTATTCCCGTTGCTCTTCTTCAAGCATTATAGTATAGTCACACCTCACCCACTTATACTTAGAATCATTCAATAGTACGGAATGCATAGATGAAAGATAATCTGTCGTAAACTCATCATCAGCATCGGGAAAACATAAATAATCTCCTGTAGCATAAGCCAGCCCGGTGTTAATTGCAGAACATAACCCTCCGTTTATCTTCCTATTGACAAGAGTAAAATCTAATCTTTTATCCTTGAATTCTTTACTGTATTTTTCTAATATTTGCCTGCTGGCATCAGATGAACAATCATTAACAGCAATAACTTCATAATTCGGATAATCTTGTTCCAATAAACATTTCATTGTGACCGATAGGTATTTTTCTGCATTATAAATTGGTATTATTACTGATATCTTATCCATTTCATTACCTGCATATATCTTCTAAAAACTCTGCCAGCCTTGGCCCGGATTCCTCTTTGATCATGCACCCTTTCGAATAGAATTGTTTGTATAAAACATCATCCATATTTATCGATAAGTCATAAAACCTTTTTCCATTAGCATCGATCACAATAACGCCTCCGGCATCATAGTCCCAAAAGGCTGTATTTACGAGGTTATTACATATACAGCAATATCTTCCGGTTTTAAGGCGATCATCACTTCCTTTAAGATGATCCATTTTAGAATTAGCGGTATAAATGTCAATACCAGTTCCATTGGCAACCAGATATTTATCTTCATTTGAATTATATTTGTCAAATAGAAATTCAATCTCAGAACTATGATCCAATGGATTAAAACTCACTATCCTCCCATGCTTATCTGCAATATACAGTCTTTCACCAAAAACGGTAATTCCCCAGAAGCCATCAGCATCTATTTCAGTATTGATCACATACGCCTTCTCATTTTTATAGTCAAATGCGAGAAGAAGTGTGCCATAGAACAACGGCAAATACGCATTCCCATTCATAAAAGCCAACTGCTTTCGCGCCAGAATTCCTTTTGAATTCGAAATGAACCTCCTTGCATCACTGAACCATTCATCTATATATTTTATACTGTTGTCACAAGAATCTATTGCAATAATAGTCTTAGCATGAACACCAAAAGCAAATACTTTTCCGCTGTATGTGAATGATGCTCTGAATAAGTATTTCTTTCCCGATATAACAGATGGTTTTAAATCTATGCGCAAAAATTGGTGATCTATTGTGTCATATACCGCAATTGAATGTGCCGCATATGGTATAAGGTACACTTTTCCATCAACATACTCCATCGAGCGATAAAGTAGTGAAGTGGTTTCACCTTCCCAAGGAACAATCCCACAATCCCTTTTTTCTCCTGTATTAAAGTTAAAATAATACATATGATTAACCTGAGCCAAAAAAAACCAACATTCATCGTGATTTATAGCAATAGCGGATATCTCCAAGTGTCTCAACACTATTATCCCTCCTTATATCAGCAGCCATATAAATAAATTATAAATTGTTCTTGCTTGATTTTTTCATACAGATAACCCGGTGCCTGAAATGCAATATATATGGATTATCGGTTGCTTTAATTTTCTTTTTGAATCTCTCCTCTTTTTATTATAATTCAATTGCAAAACCATTCACAACCTTTCACAACTTTTTCGTATCCTTTTACCTGTATGGCTATATGTTTTTTATAAAGATCGGCTTTTTTATATTATGAAATGGTTTTGGATAAAAAACTACCCCTTATTGTTTCATATAAAAACCGCCCGACTGCAATGTCCCTTATATATGGAATCTACAGTCGGACGGGGGTAAAAATACGCTCTTTAACCGATCTTATTTTTTCTTTTTCTTAACAGTCAGCGCTGCTGCCGCACCGGCAGCCATAGCAAGGCCAACGCCTCCGACTATCGGAAGGGTCTTGGACTTTCCGGGCGAAGAAGGGTCTTCTTCGTCCTTTGAGGAATTGACCTTTGAGGCATCTTCCTTTATAAGTACAAGAGCAGATACAGGGTCAACGCTTACCTCGCCTTCCACACTTCGAAGCGCTTCGTTGCCCGCATTATCCGCATCGATGTAGACGTTCCAGTTTCCTTCGGGAAGCGCTACGGTCTGCGGCGTCTTGTTGGCGTTATATATAACGTACATCTCTTCGGCAGCCTCGCCCTCTACACCGCCGAGTATATCAAAAGCCACCATGTGTGATTCAAGTCCTGTCACTTCTTTAACATGCTCGGATACTTCCTGTGCATCCGCAAGTCTTAAAACCGGATGGGCTTTTCTGAACGATATAAGCCCTTTATAGTAATCGAACACCTTCTTGTACGATTCGTCTTCAAGGCTCGACCAGTCTATGACATTGACACTGTCGGGACTTGAGTAGCTGTTTGAATTAAAGGTCCCGTCTTCGTTTGTCTTGGTACGCAGCATTTCCTCACCGGCCTGCATGAAGGGGATACCTTCGGACAGCATATATATCGATGCTGCAAGGTTATTCATCTTTATGATCGCAGCATCACCGGCATCGGGACAGGTTAAGCGCAATCTGTCAAAAAGAGTGTTGTTGTCGTGACAGGATACGTAATTTATGGTCTGCGTGGGGCTTTCGCACCACTTATCCGCTCCCATAAAGCATCTTACGATCTTGGCTTCACACCCCGAAGCTCCCGACACAAAACCTGCTTTTGTATCAAATACGCTTCCCTTTACGCCATCGCGGATCGTGTCGTTAAAGTACGCAAAATCAGGCGTAAGTGTGGAATTTGTCTGTGTAGCGAGAGTTACATCCGGCTTTGTCACAAGGGTCGTGAGGCTCCAGCCTTCTCCGTAGAAAAGAACGTCTGGATGCTTTTCATGAACCGTTTCCACGATCTCATTTATAAGTTCCGTATCCATAAGGCCCACAAGATCGAATCTGAAGCCGTCGATATGATATTCATCGGCCCAGTAATTGACCGAATCCACGATATATTTTCTGACCATCGAGCGTTCCGTCGCAGTATCGTTTCCGCAGCCCGAACCGCTTGAATATGTACCTTCCTCGGTTATGCGCGAGAAATATCCGGGTACTATCTTGTTAAAAGAAAAATCTTCCGCACTGTATACATGGTTATATACAACGTCCATTACCACCGCGATATCATTGTCGTGGAGTCCTTTTACCATCTGCTTTAACTCGGACACTCTTACCTCGCCTTTATAAGGATCGGTCGCATATGTGCCCTCTGGGACATTATAGTTTAACGGATCGTACCCCCAGTTATAAACACCGTTTGCTTTGGTGGTCTCGTCAAGCGACGCAAAATCATACATAGGAAGGATATGAAGATGCGTGATGCCGAGTTCTTTTATATGGTCAAGACCCGTGCTTATTCCGGAAGAAGTCTTTGTGCCCGTTTCCACAACACCAAGGAATTTACCCTGATTTGTGATACCGTTATCGCTTCCGACCGTCAGATCGCGTATGTGTGTCTCATATATTATCGCATCGTTTATGGGCCTGCCTGCGAAAGGATTTGCGTCACTGTCCCATCCTGCGGGATCCGTGGTATCCAGATCAAGTACCATTGCACGCTTTCCGTTTACACCCGAAGATCTTGCATACGGATCCATTGCTGATATTTCTTTACCGTCAAGCGTCACGCCGTACGTATAATATGTGCCGTTTAAGTCACCGTTTACCGTACATACCCATGTGCCGTTTAAATCGGGCTTCATAGAAACTTCTTCGATCAGGTCATCCTTGTGCTGGGTGCCGGATTCATATCGCTTTAAAACCACCTTCTCGGCTGAAGGCGCCCATACACGGAAAGTTGTTTTTTCTTTTGCATATGTGTATCCGAGATCGTCACCCGTATATGTAAATTTCTGCTCAAATTCGTCGGTTGAATATAATATAGGCATATTTATCTTATAGACCGTCCCGTCGTAGGTTATAGTGTAATTCTTGTAAGGATCAAGAGGGTTTGTTAAAAGAAGCTTGTACAGATTGTTCTCTGCATATGTAACGCTTTCGATCGCTTCTTCACCTGAACTTCCCGAAATCACGAACACTTCGGAAAGCTCGCCTTCAAGCTCGGCTGTCATCGTAACGTTAACCGTTCCGTTTCCGTCATACTTGGCCGTTTTAAGTTTTGTTCCTATCACCACATCGTCACGGTCGGTTCTTTCGTAGCCCTCGACACCAGACTCTATATAGATGTCCACCGTTCCGGTCACCACATCGGATATGTCGATAAACTGGTCGGCATCGATATCCTTTGTCCACTCCTGGGTACGGACTATAAATCCGACGCTCATGGTGCCCGGAGTCACGTTCATGGTCGCAACTTTTTCACCGTCTTCATCCTCAAATGCATAACCTGCGCCGTCCTTTCCTGATTCCCAGAGCCATACATCCCAAGGGGCATAGTCGCCGTCTTCCCTGTGATAGTGGATCTTAAGTATCGGTCCTTCGGCATCATCCGCATAAGCCTTGAGCGATAAAAACGGTGACATCACCGTCAGTATCGTAAACAGGGCAAAAGAACACGCCATCATAAACGATCTTATTCTTCTTTTCATATTGCCTCCCAATGTTATATATATGTTTACGAAAAAATACGAAAATTTATGATTGTATAGTATCACATCGGATCGGATATTTCAAGAAAAGACTGTATGTATCCCGCCTATAATTTTATATGGACGGACCGTTTGAAATTTTCATGGTGAGAAGCTCCGTCCAGGCAGGACGAAAACCGCTTTCCACGGCGATATTTAAAGACAGAGTATGTGAAAAGGCCGTTCCGTAATACGGGATCCTGCCTCTTTTAAGAATTTCGTTTTTAAGCTTACTGACCGTGAGCGCTCCGAGGTGCTTGCCTCTGGCTTCAGGCAGCACATCTATACCTATCTGCCAAAGCATGGGGCTGTCGCCGCTGGCTCCCGCCATGGCGAGGATCTCCCCGTTTTCAAGTGCTCCGACTCCGAGTTCGTCAGGTGCTTCGGGCACAAAAGTAAATGCCTTCGAAAACCTTTTATCTCCTCTGAAAGCCTCGATATCTTCTCGCTCGTAGAGTTTAAGCGTATATCCTTTATCGTCGACATCCGTTTGATCGAATGCGACAAAAAACGGATGTATTTTCTTGATAAGATGACCGTAAGGCATGATGATCTCATTCAATTTGTGCATGAACACGGCTTCAAGAAACCATGCACCGTCGACATTTTCGTAGCGTTCTTTCAGCACCTTTATGATATCTTCACGCCCTGTACACAATATCTTATTGTGTACCGCAGCGATCTTTAAGAACACATCCTCACGCCCGTCGTAAGCACGCTGACCGTCAAGTAACTTATATTCCGTAAATATGTTGCTCTTTGAATTTTTTATATCGTTTGCATCGCAACAGTAATCAAGCGCCAGCTGCCTGTATACATCTTTCATTCCGAATTTTTGCATTTTGTTTATGCCTTTCCGAATTTGCGGCGATCTCAGATACCGCTTTACAAGACTAATGTTTTATCAATTTCTTTATTCTGTAAGAAATACGCTTACCAAAAGAATAATGCAGTCTTGAAATAATGATACTGCGTCTGTCATTACGAAGACAATAAGCCAGATAACTGAAAGAACTTCGATCTGACACAAAATGTCTGCACTCAGTCATCAGTTCCAGATCTTTCCACGCATCGGGACCGTTATTCCCGCTTATAACCGTCAATCTGTCCTTGATTCCATCAAGGCCCAACTTTGCGGCATTTTCATTGCACCAATCAAGATCGTCGGAAAACAGATAATAATTCGCTCTTTTAACTTTGCGTTCAACAGTCTGTATAGCAATCTTAAAATATTCGGGTTTGGCGCACCACCCAAGATTGGCCATATCGCCTCGGCGTATATGTATACAGACCGAATTCTTATCCGATGCGATTTGCTTTAACAGCTCTGCGTTTTTTCCTTCAAGTGCGGGAGCCTTTTCAAATGACAGTTCTTTCCCTATTATACCGGCATACTTCCTGAAAAACTTGGGAAGGATCCAATAGCCGTGGAGATAAATATCCTTTGAACCGGATCTTATCAATTCTCCCAGTTTATCCAATTTATAAACAGGACCGCTGAAATGAATGTTATTTAAATCCGTCACCATATGAAGATCCATGCCGCGGTCTTTCAACACTTGAGCCGGTGAATAGCCTCCCCGTCGTTCGGACAGCATCTTCTTCCATGTATCCTCGTCATAATGCGAACTTAACATATCATGCTTAATATTAAAAAGCTTACCCAATTCATATCCGTTATGAGGCACGTTATCAACATAAAACAGACTGTCATCTATAACACATGATACGCCATATTTAATCTCGACATATCTGATAAAAATATATTGAAAAGCCTGATTGCCAAGCCCTCCGTTCATAAATGCTATGATATTTCTGTTTCCCGCCATAATATATTCGGAACTCCTTTTTATCATTTGGGTTCAAAGTAAAAACGTTTTTGTAAAAGAAACCGGTCCGATTGCGGATCATTGTTTGCTCTGTATCCTGTTCATTCTTGCGTAGCTGCCGCCCAGAGCCACAAGTTCGTCATGCGTGCCCTGTTCGGTGATCTTGCCGTTTTCGATCACAAGGATCATGTCGGCATTTCTGATGGTTGAAAGCCTGTGAGCGATGGCAACTATGGTCCTTGAACCCACGATGCCCGTAATGGCATCCTGAATCTGTTTTTCCGTTTCCACATCAACCGAAGCAGTCGCTTCATCCAAAATTATGATAGGAGACTTTCTTAAGATCGCTCTGGCTATGGAAACTCTTTGCTTCTGACCGCCGGAAAGCCTTAACCCTCTCTCACCGACAATAGTATCATATCCGTCGGGCATTGCCATGATATCCTCATGGATGTTGGCGATCTTTGCGGCTTCTTTAATATCTTCCAAACCCGCATCCGGGAAAGCATAACCGATATTTTCGGCAATGGTTCCGTTAAAAAGAAAAGTATCCTGCAAAACAGGTGAAATATTCTGTCTTAAGCTTTCTATGGTCACATCGTTTATATCATTTCCGTCTATAAGGATACGACCCGAAGTGGGCTCGTAGAAACGGGAAATAAGCTGGGTAAGCGTTGTTTTACCGACGCCCGTCGGCCCTACAAGGGCCAGCATCTTACCGGGCTTGCATTCAAAAGAGACTCCGTCAAGCACCGGGATGCCCTCTTCATACGAAAAACTTACATCTTCAAATTTTATGGCTCCCTTAACATCTTTAAGAGCTTTGGCGTCGGGCTTATCGTTGATCTCGCACGGAGCCTCAAGGACAGCCATTACACGTTCCGCTCCCGCCAATGACTGCTGCATGCTTTCAAGAAGGTTGGCAAGTCCTGTCACCGGTGCATAGAAAAGACCGAGGTATAAAAGAAATGCCACAACATCTTCCACCTTTAAGCCTTCTTTGTAGGCCAGAAGTCCGCCGAAAGCAACCACTAAAATGGTGCCTATCGAAGAGATAAATTCTACAGTGGGATGAAATATTCCGCTGTATTTAAGGGCTGTGAGCATAGCCTTTATATGTTCGAAGTTGGTCTCATCTACCTTGTCCGTCTCGTATTCCTGACGGCCGAAGGACTGTATCTCGTGAATACCGGAAAGATTGTCCTGAAGCTTTCCGCTTAACTCGCCCATTTTCTTTTGCGATATCTTAAAATAGGGTCTTACCTTTTTGGAAAAAATGATACCGGATATGAAGATAAGCGGAAGAGGTGCGCAGGTTATAAGCGCAAGCTTTACGTTTATAGTAAGAAGCATTATCAAAACTCCGAGAAACGTCACAAAATTAGTGATGGTCTCGGGGATCATATGGGCGTAAAGAAGTTCAAAATCTCTTGTATCGTTGACGATCCTGCTCATTAAGTCACCGGTCTGCTTGTCGTGGAAATAGCCGATGTGCATATGCTCAAGCTTGTCGTAGACTCTGGTACGAAGATCTCCTACCAGATACCATGCAGCTTTATGGGCAAGATAGTTGCTTAAGAATCTGAAAAGGACTCTGAAAAGATAAAGACCCACAAGTATTGCGGTAAGTATAAGGATCCTGTGCATGCCCTCTGCATCCACACCTTCGCTTACGATACCCGTCATGGCCGACAATGCCTTCGGCGCCGCGAGATTAATGGCCGTGAGCATAAAGGTCGAAAAAATGGCTATTATATAAAGATTCTTGAATTTGATAGCTTCTTTGCTGAGTTTTAAAAGAAGTTTCATGTAAGTCACCCTCGGATTACTTAATCATAACATAAGGCTCATATTCCGTGGAATGATCTGTCAAAGCCGTATCTACGTCGATCGTATAATCAACCACTTCACAGTGGGCAAATTCAGCGTCATAGTATTGTCTTATCCTGACTCCGCCAAAAGCTTCCATCGTTTTCCATGAAGCCGGATTTTCAAGATCAGCATCCATGAGCACTTTATGTATCCCGTTTTCCCGGCAGACCTTAAGTGCCAGATAAAGGTTTATCTTGTTGTATCCCTTGCCTCGTTCAGTCGGCCTTATACCGAAACCTATATGTCCGCCGAATTTTCTCAGACGCTCGTTTAAGGCAAGTCTTATATTGATCATTCCGACTATCCTGTCATCACTTTCGCGGACGAGAAAAAACGTTCTTGCTGGAACTCTTTCTTCATTTGGAACTGTTTTATAATCTTCTTCAAGTTTATCAAGCCAGCCCTCGTAATCGTCCGTGTACCGGTCGAGTCCGCCGCTTCCGTTTATATCCGAGCCGTATTGAATGTGTTCTTTTATATAATCCACAGCATCGTTTTTTCTTTTAATTCCCGGTATTTCAAAAAACAGTCTGTCCATATATTGTCCTCGCAAAAGAATAACGGCTATTCCGGCTTCTTTGTAAGATACAAAACATAAGTATCCTCAAATACTATCTTGCCCCCATTATTTATAACAGCATTCCTAAGACCGTCAAAGAATTCAGTCTTTATAGGCTCCGGTATGACTATATGATCGCAATGAGTGCCGCAGAAAGAAACATACTCATCGGAATCCATTTCACGTTTTCCGTAAAAATCATGTTCTTCAAAATCCACAAAACCATAGTCGGAAGCATGGTCATATTTAAAACTGCCATGAGTGTATGGAATATCCGGCTTGTAATACTTATCATACAGTTTTTGGATCTCTTCGTAGAGCTTTTCGTTCGGTGTTCTGTAATCGGCTCTTGTAAGCATCATTGCCAAAGTTCCGCCCGGTTTCAACAATTCATATGTCTTTGAAAAAGCGATCTCCTCGGGTATCCATTGAATGGTTGCGGCAGAATAGATCAGATCAAATCGCCGCTTGCCGAAATCATGGGTAATAAAATCATCGTTCACAATGTGAAAATTGGGATATTTGCCGTATTTTTCCCGCATCTTTTCAAAAAGATGCTCTCCGAGTTCAATGGCATTATAATCGCAGCCTGTCATTAAGATCGGATCTGTTGCCTGCCCGGTTCCCGGTCCGATCTCCAAAACCGTCTTATCGGGGCCTACACTTACATTATCAATAAGAAATCGGAATAACTCCCGGCTGTATCTCGGCCTGAACTTGTCGAACTGCTCGGGGATCGTATCAAAGATTTTTCTGAACTCCATACATAACCTCCTGCACCATGAACTTATGACCAAATACGACATTCTCTTCCCAATATGAAAGAACACTGCCGTTAATTTGAAAGTATAGCATAGAAATGAGTAACTTCATAGGAAATATGTCATTTATAACGCATCTTGATCTGTTATTGCAATATGTGCATTAGATGTTTATCTAATATTTGTTATTTTGTGCTTGACATATGTCTAATATTTTGTTATTTTATGTCTGTCGAACAGCTTATTAGATGAGTATCAAATATATTAAGGAGACAATTAACATGTTCAAAAAGTATTCAGATCTTGCAAAGAACAGAAACTATATCAAAAGCCTTTCCGCAGCCCTGATCAACCGTTTCGGGGATTCGATAGATGCCATAGCCTCCTCCTGGATCGTGTATGAATTAACGGGTGAAGCAGCGTGGTCCGCCATTATATTTGCAATAAACCGGATCCCTACGATTTTTATCACTCCGCTCGTCGGCCCCTGGGTTGAATATCACAGCAAAAAGCATATCATGGCCGTAACAGACCTTATAAGAGCTATATGCGTAGGAATCATTGCAACGGGACTTCTTCTCGGTTTTTTGAATGCTCCTCTCATTGCCGTATTAAGCCTGCTCATTTCAACAGCCGAAGCATTCAGAACTCCGGCAGGCACCGCAATATTACCTCAGATCATTCCCGAAAGACTGTATTCACAAGCCATCTCTCTTAATCAGTCACTTTCATCCGTAACCGAGCTTGTGGGAACAGCGTCGACCGGGATCATCATAGCTGTCATAGGGTCATCAGGTGCTATATATATAGATATGATAACGTTTGTTTTATCGGCAATTCTTATTTTATCCATGTCTGTAAAAGAAAATACCGGCAATTCTTCCGCTCCGCTTTCTTTATCTTCATATATGCAGCAACTGACAGAAGGCCTTAATTATTGCAGAAGCAAGGATATCTTGGTATCGTTTTCGCTGGTCATACTGTTTTTAAACGGTATCCTTGTACCGCTTAACTCTCTTCAGGCACCGCTTGTCGCCGAAGTTTTCAAGGGTGACCCTTACTATCTGTCCGCTTTTGGGATTACCATAACCGTTTCCATGCTTGTAGGTTCCGTAATATATCCTTCCATAAACAAGCGGATTAATGTTAAAATAGCACTGGTGACCATTGCCCTTGGAATAGCGTTTTTTTACATCGGTGTGATCGCAGCATCGCCTTTATACGGTAATCGCTTTTTTGCTTTGACCATCCTTATCGCACTCACTTCCGTTCTCGGTCTGTCGGTAAGTATCGGCAATATGACGATCAGTGTTGAAATGCTTAAAGTTATTGATAAAAGCTACCTTGCAAGAGCGTCTGCCATCGGAAGTGCTTTGGGCAGCGCGATAATGCCCGTATCTGCTTTCGTTGTCAGCATCGCAGTCAGGTTTGTACAGGTAAGGACCATATTTATTGTCTCGGGAATTATATCAATAGTATTTTGTTCATATTTATTCTGGAGGTATTATGAATCATTACAGCAGCAAAATTCAGATTATATCGGAGAGCATCTCGCTTCTTAATATCGTTGCAAGACAAGCTCCTTACATAACTTCATATATGGAAAATAAAGCCCTTAAGTACGGCATAAGTATCGGCGAGCGTGCTCATGATATAATAAGCGAGCTTCAATCGATCGAAAACGAAGCCAGGGATGAATTCAAAGACGATATGAACGATATACATTTCTTCTTTGACAACAGTGAAGATACTCACAGCAGATCCTTCGCAAACCTGTTGTTGATAATCAACAATCTTCATGTATCAAAAGAATGTGACAGCTTCGATGAATATGAGAAATATCTTGAAAATATAAAAGAAGATGAGTATCTTAAGGCATTTTATGATTATCTGGTCAGCTTCTACGCTTCTTCCATGGATGATTCAAAAGACTTTAAGCCTTCTCTTTCCGATATCGTTAATGCCATCCTTGATATGGAACTGTCAGACAGCGAAAAAGTCAGACTACAGCAGCTTTTCTTAAACAGGAAAAAATACTATCCCCGGATCTTTGCTTTGCTTAAAAGAGCCGCGGATATCATAAATATGCACAAAAAAGAACTCATTAAATTCGGAGATACGACGATCGATTACCTAAAAAAAGAACTCGGTGATCTTTCTTTTTCAAAATATGTAGTGGGAAATTTGTACAGTGAAAGGACATTGGATAAATATCCCGAAGAATGCGATGTAAGTCTGTGTTATTTCGATCCGGCTTTGTTGGGACTTTCTTTAAATGTTCTGAAAGAAAATCGTAAAATAGAAACTTCTTTCGGCGTAGTCGGAATTATTTATCATGACTCACTAAACATGGAACTTCCTTTTAAATCCATGAAACAGCTTGACAGCGATAAAGCATTAAGTATTTTAAAATTGCTGGCCGATAAAAGTAAGTTTGAGATCCTTGCCACTACTAAGGATAACCCTGCATACGGGGCACAGCTTGCAGAAAAACTGTCTCTTACCACTGCCACTATATCACATCATACCTCAGCGCTTTTGGAGCATAACCTTCTTACGATCGATAAGGTTGACACCAAGATCTTTTATCGCGAAAACAAAGAGCAGATCAACGCTGTCATTCAATACTTAAGAGATAATCTGCTAAGCTAAATCGATCCCGTCGGGCATATTGCCGAAATCCACTGCATCATCGGGCAACTCTCTTACCTTTTTAAGGTAAGCCATGCAGTTTATTGCCTCTTCTTCACAAAGATCGTATCCGAGTCTACTTGCAACCCATTTGGCGGTTTCATAAAAAAGACCGCACATTATATCGACCGAATTCCAGATATCCGTAACATTTCCGCCCGCATAGGTTTCAAGATATCTCTGCCACTCATCAGAGCTTAACCATCTGTACAGATATTTCGCGGATTTGCCTGTGCTTACGGTAAAATCGGTAAGAATCCCTGCTTTCCAGCAAAGCATCTTTTCAAGTTGTTTTCTGACAGTTTGGCTCAGCATATCCTGAACATACGGTATTTCTTTACGCCAAAGCCCCTTTGCCACATTATCAAGGCACCACCAGAATTCGTTGCAGGTGCAAAGAAAAATGCGCTCTGACGGTTTCTTGACACGATACATCTCATCACTGCTTTCCGGAATTTGCGGAAGGCAGTGATCCTTATCAAGAATTATCTTACAGAGAGAATCTGTCAGGATATTCTTTTTCGCATATTCGATACTCATTACCGTAAGGTCGATCCTTGTACCGTCTTTAAACTGCATAAGCCATGCATAGCGGTCACTCTTTGGAACAGCCTCTTCCGGATAAAGATCGGGAAATTCGTCCGGATACTGCATAAAAAGGATATCTCCGAAGCGATCTTTCCAACCCTTATCTTCTATGAAAGATCGTGTTTCCGTTACCACATAAACAATGTCATAATCCTGAAAAATGTCTTTGGGTGCATTCGGGTTTGTTCTGGAGCCGTTCATAAAAACCGCCCTGATCCTTTCATCATCTCTTGCGGTATTTATGATAAGCTCAAACATTTCCTTTTCCGATCTCATTTGGTAGTCCTCTTTTCCCAGTGTCATATTTCCCGGCATGCGCAAAAAAATCAGTATTTTTTCATCACTTATGGTTCGGAATCCTTACAAAGAAGTGTCCCTCATCATCTCCGACGATCTTTCCGCCATTCTTTTGCATAACTTTAAGTGATGCAATATTATCCTTATTTACACGAAGGTATATCTCCTCTTCCGGAACTATCTTATTAGCTTCCCTAACAGTCAACCTTAATCCTTCGGTTCCGTATCCTTTTCCTCTTTCGGCCCTCTTAATGCTGTAGCCGATATGTCCGGCCCCGTTTCTGAGCGCATCCGTAAGATGATGCCTGATACGAAATTCGCCGACAAGACGGCCTTCATCCCATAGATAATAATATGTTTCCGGCACAAACCAGTCCGGCATGTTGACCGGGTGTTCATATGAGATCAACGTCGGCATAACTTTTTCGATGTATTCGTCATAAGAAACTCCGTTATAAGGATTTGTTAAGCCATTCTCATCTGTCGGGAGTGTTGTGGTATACTCCCACTGAGCTTTTGCATCTTCTGTGTTTATTTTTCTTAATTCCATGATCTGTCCCTGCCTTTTCTGTCCGCAGACATCAGCCTAAATCTTCTTTAATGCCATATCTTCTTGTAACGTCCACATTTCTCCTTGATCTGTTCCATCATATATCGTGCATAAGCCTTTGCAAGATCCATATCATATGATATATCTATACCTTCTGTATATTCTTTCATCGCTTCCCTTATCAAGCAATGATACTTTTCAGGTATGCAGTTGTATGCCCATTCTCCGCCCTCTTTCTTGGAAAGAACAAGCCCGTCTTTGACATAGGCAAGCACTCTTGTCAGATTCAATATGATATACATCGGATTATCTGCAATTTCTTCTTCCGCATCAGCAATATCATTTCGGATCGAGTCAATGTAATCCTGCCTCGGAACATCGGCAAAAATCTCTTTTATCGGAGCTCCGCACAGACACTTTCCTCTATGATTGATAATCGTAAAATGAGCCGCAAGGTCTTTATCCTCGCCCTTCATTTTTGAGATATAATCATCCGGATTGCTTCTGTACCAATCAAGATGCGCAACGGAAAAATGTAGTTCAAAGGGTGTCGGATAAACAAAAGGGGCGCAAGAACTTTGTTTAACAACACTCATTTCAATCCCTTTTGCAGGTCCCTTGCAGTTTAATTCCACTACTATGTCCATAAAAGCTTTTTTTACTGCATCCGGTATAGCTTCTTTCACAACTACGATCAGATCTATATCGCTTTTATCAGGATTATAACATCCCATAACAGCAGAACCATGCAGGTATACTCCTACCAGGTTATCCTGAAAGATTTCTTTTGACTTTTCTGAAAAACAATTTATAACCGGATCCATTTATCATTTGTGCAGATTTGCTTCTGCTCCCCATTCTTAATACTGTATGCTTCCCCATAAATCGTCTCTGTTCCATTATCTGCAACAATGAAACTCCCATTATTCAAAGCAATTATCTCGTGTCCCATGCTGTCGGAGTATGTAATATCCTCTATCAGTCTCATCCCGTCAAGCATTTCATCCCTCAGCGCTTCGAAATGAGGAAAAATATTGGTTTTTGTTATTCCAAGGCCACTGATCCATCTCTGATAATTCGGATCAATTGCCTCCCCCGGAAGCTCCGGACCTGCGTAAACCATTTCTGCGCAGTTCATGGAGCCTGCACTCCATGCAATAAGAAGTCCATCCCAAGCCTGTAACCTCTCTTTTAGCCCTATAGTCTTCATAAAATTATTTTGTGTCGGCACATGTCCACCGGCCAGGATCAACACATCCATTTCAACAAGGCGTTCTATGATCTCTTTGTTTCGTTCATCACACATCAATACTTCCGACGTGCTGAGCTCACTTAATGAAAAAGCCCCTTTCAGACAGAATAATACACTGTCATTTATATCATAATATTCAGGTGATCCGCTGATGATCATTACATTGGAATCATTTTTCCAAACATCCTTAATGGACTTTAATAATCCGTTGGTTTCCGGAAGCTTAGCCGGAAGTCTCTTGCCGTCCATTTTTACTTGCCCACCAAGTGAGCTTGTCAAAATCGCTTTCATAGTCACCATCTCTCCATATTCTTTATATACTTTTCGGAATATGACTGTTTCAATTCTTCTGCCGAAATACCATAGCAAAGCAGCACATCATTGTAATACATAAGAACATCTGCCATTTCTTCTAC
>JAEEGL016606597.1_pt1 | contig 64492 bp, 44 predicted proteins | sample 9134231 | NCBI WGS metagenome assembly JAEEGL01 (sample SAMN16246548, study PRJNA631951) | gut metagenome | biome: gut microbiome; feature: rumen; material: fiber-attached | host: Bos | place: Iran: Karaj | collected 2018-10
ACATCCTTGAAAACGTGATGAAGGGCCACCCGGTGCTCCTCAACCGTGCACCGACCCTTCACCGGCTCGGTATCCAGGCTTTCCAGCCCCGGATGATCGAAGGCAAGGCCATCCAGCTCCATCCGCTCGCTTGTACGGCTTTCAACGCTGACTTCGACGGTGACCAGATGGCTGTACACCTTCCGCTCGGCAATGCCGCCATCATGGAGGCACAACTCCTGATGCTGGGTTCCCAGAACATTCTGAACCCGGCCAACGGAGCCCCGATCACCGTCCCGTCGCAGGATATGGTCCTCGGTCTGTACTATATCACGAAGATTCGTCCCGATGCCAAGGGTACCGGTATGAGTTTTTATGGTCCGGAAGAGGTCATCATCGCCTACAACGAGAAGGCCATCGACATGCACGCCAAGATCAACGTCCGGATCCCGGTGGACAAGCAGGATGCTTCCAAGGGGACCCAGATGGTCGAGACTACGGCCGGACGGATCATCGTCAACCAGTATGTACCCGATGAGGTGCCCTTCGTCAACGAAGTGCTCGGCAAGAAGGCCCTCCGCAAGATCATCACCCTGGTCATCAAGAACACCGGTGTCACCCGCACCGCCAAGTTCCTCGACGACATCAAGAACCTGGGTTACGACCAGGCCTTCCGCGCAGGTATCTCCTTCAACCTCGGCGACGTCATCGTTCCCGAAGAGAAGAAGATTCTCATCGACAACGCCTACAGCAGCATTGCCGACATCAAGAACAACTTCGCGATGGGCTTCATCACCAACCAGGAGCGTTACAACAAGGTCATCGACCTCTGGACGAGCGTTGACAACAACCTCACCGGCATCGTGACCAAGCAGATATCCGGCGACCAGCAGGGCTTCAACCCCGTATTCATGATGCTGGATTCCGGCGCCCGTGGTTCTACCCAGCAGATCAAGCAGCTCTGCGGCATGCGAGGCCTTATGGCCAAGCCGCAGAAGTCCGGCGCCGCCGGTGCGGAGATCATCGAGAACCCGATTATTTCCAACCTCAAGGAGGGAATGTCGGTGCTCGAGTACTTCATCTCCACCCACGGTGCCCGTAAGGGTCTGGCCGATACCGCCCTCAAGACCGCCGATGCAGGTTACCTGACCAGGCGTCTCGTGGACGTGTCGCACGACGTGATCATCACCGAAGAGGACTGCGGTACCCTCCGCGGCCTCATCGCCACCGCCATCAAGAACAAGGACGAGGTCGTCGAGTCTCTCGGCGAGCGTATCCTCGGCCGCACCACCGTTCACGACATCTTCAACCCGCTGACCGGCGAAATCATCCTCCACGCAGGTTCCGAAATCCGCGAGAAGGACGCCGAGCTCATCGACTCCCTGCCCATCGAGCAGGTGGAGATCCGTTCCGTTCTCACCTGCGAGAGCCGCAAGGGCGTCTGCGCAAAGTGCTACGGACGCAATCTTGCCACCAGCCGCATGGTGGAGAAGGGCGAGGTCGTGGGCGTTATCGCGGCACAGTCCATCGGTGAGCCTGGTACCCAGCTGACCCTGCGTACCTTCCACGTCGGTGGTACCGCATCCGGTGCAGTTGCGGATTCCTTCATCGAATCCAAGTACAACGGCAAGCTCTCGTTCGAGGAACTCCGTACCATCCAGAGGGTGGACGAGGTCACCGGCGAGACCCAGGAAGTGGTTGTGAGCCGTATGACCGAGCTCCGCATCATCGACGAGAACACCGGTATCACCTTCTCGCAGTACGACATCCCCTACGGCTCCGTCATCTTCAAGAAAGACGGCGACAAGGTCGTAAAGGGCGACCGCATCTGCGAGTGGGATCCTTACAACGCAATCACCATCGTCGAGACCGCAGGTACAGTGCGCTTCGAGAACATGGTCGAAGGAAACACCTACCAGAAGGAGTCCGCCGACGAATTCTCGATGAGCACCGACAAGGTCATCATCGATGCCAAGGACAAGAGCAAGAGCCCTACCCTGCACATCCTCGACGCCACCGGCACGAGCGTCAGGCAGTTCAACCTGCCTGTCGGCGCCCATGTCATGGCGGAGGACGGAAGCAAGGTCAAGGTCGGCGATATCATCATCAAGATCCCCCGCGCAATCGGCAAGGCAAGCGATATCACCGGAGGTCTGCCGCGAGTCACCGAGCTCTTCGAGGCCCGCAACCCGAGCAACCCCGCCATTCTCTCCGAGATCAACGGCGAGGTTATCATGGGCAAGCAGAAGCGAGGCAACCGCGAAATCGTGGTCCGCAACCGCAGCGGCGTCGAGAAGCATTATCTCGTGCCTCTGACCAAGCAGATCCTCGTTCAGGAGAACGACTACGTGAAGGCAGGCACCGCCCTGTCCGACGGTGGCATCTCTCCTAACGATATCCTCGGCATCCTCGGTCCCGTGAAGGCTCAGGAGTACATTGTCAACGAAGTTCAGGCCGTGTATCGTCTGCAGGGCGTGAAGATCAACGACAAGCACTTCGAGATCATCATCCGCCAGATGATGCGCAAGGTCGAGATTACCGATCCGGGCGACACCGGCTTCCTCAAGGAAGAACTGGTGGACAAGTGGAAGTTCATGGACGCGAACGACGCCATTTACGGCAAGTTCATCGTGGAAGACAAGGGCGACTCCGACCGCTTCGAGGCCGGCGACATCATCGGTGCACGCGACCTCAAGAGCGAGAATGCATCGCTGGAACGCCAGGGCATGAAGCTCCTAGTCACCCGCCCCGCACGTCCGGCAACCTCCAAGCTCGTGCTCCAGGGTATCACCCGCGCGGCCCTCAAGACCGACAGCTTCATGTCGGCCGCATCCTTCCAGGAGACTACCAAGGTGCTCAGCGAAGCCGCCATCCGCGGCCGCGTCGACCACCTCGAAGGCCTCAAGGAGAACGTGATCTGCGGTCACCTGATCCCTGCCGGAACCGGCCTCAAGGAGTACCAGGATCTCATCGTCACCAAGACCGACGAACTCACCCGCAGCCTCAACGAGCTGTAGCGGTTCGACGGAATCATTAAAGGCGCCCCGAAAGGAGCGCCTTTTTTGTTACCTGAGCACCAGTTCCACGGGACAGTGGTCCGACCCGTAAATCTCGTTGTGGATATCCGTTGACTCGATACGGTCGCGCAGGTTGTCGGAAACCAGGAAGTAGTCGATGCGCCACCCCACGTTGCGCTCGCGTGCAGCCATGCGGTACGACCACCAGGAATATTTGGCCTCGTCGGGGTGCTGGAAACGCCAGCTGTCGGTAAATCCGGCGGCGAGCAGCTCGGTCATCTTGGCCCGTTCCTCGTCGGAGAATCCGGCGTTGAAGTGGTTGGTGTCGGGATTCTTGAGGTCTATCTCCTCGTGCGCCACGTTCATGTCGCCGCACACGATAACGCCCTTGCGCTCCTTGAGACCGCACAGGTACTCGCGGAATGCATCCTCCCACTGCATGCGGTATGGCAGGCGGCGCAGGCCGTCCTGCGAGTTGGGGGTGTAGACGTTCACCAGGTAGTATTCGGGCATGTCGAGCGTTATTACGCGGCCCTCTGTTTCGTGTTCGGGTATACCGATGCCGGTCGTAACGCGAAGAGGTTCCTCGCGGGCATAGATGCAGGTGCCTGAATAACCTTTCTTTTCAGCGTAGTTCCAGTAGGAAGTGTATCCCAGGAACTCCAGGTCTATCTGCCCCGCCTGCAGCTTGGTCTCCTGCAGGCAGAAGAAATCGGCGTCGAGCTCCGTGAAGATATCGGCGAAACCCTTGCCCGCCACGGCTCGCAGGCCATTAACATTCCAGCTGATGAATTTCATATTGTCTTCCGCAAATGTGGTCAGGGACAAATTTAGCAAAAAAATTAAAGGCGGGCAATCAAGCCATCTGTGGATATTCTTGCATTACTATCAAAAGATGAATACCTTTGTCCTGCACTAAAGATTATCCGACACAGCGTTGTATAATGAAAAAACTGTTTGTTACTTTATTATTGGCTTTCAGCGCCTTGGCCCTCCAGGCCGCGGAGGCGCGCGACTCTCTTTCCGTTGACGGCCCATATGTCCTGTATACACAAGACGGAGTCCGTATTATAACCGTCGACAACGAAGGCACAATAATGGACGAGATGCTTCCGGCAGTTCCCGAAACCCTGACGGTTACCGACCATCTCGGCCGCTATCCCTTTGATGTAAGGATTCATCCTTTTTGCCGGCAGAGTTGGAAGGTCGATCCGCAGCCGGAACGGGTTTTCGTTATGTCCGACCCTCATGGAAGACTCGACTGCGTAGTCAGTCTTCTCGAGGGGAACAACGTGATTGACAGTGATTTGCACTGGTCTTTCGGGCAGAATCACCTGGTTGTTATCGGGGACGTTTTTGACCGGGGCGACGACGCAGTTCAGATTTACTGGCTGTTCTACAAATTGCAGCAGGAAGCGGAAGAAGCCGGCGGCCGCGTCACCATGCTCCTCGGGAATCACGAGCCTATGGAATTCTCCGGTGACATGCGTTATGCCACGCCCAAATACAAGATACTCGCCCGGGAACTCGGATTGGAATACCGCGATCTCTTCGGCCCCTGCTCAGAACTCGGGCGATGGATTGCCACCTGGAATACGATCTGCCAAATAGGGCCGGACCTCTTCGTCCACGCCGGACTGGGCGGGGACTTCTACCGGTGGAATCTTCCGGTACCTGAAGTCAACGCGCAAATGAGCAGGGCGCTTTTCCTGCGGAACAAAGAACGGAAGGCCATTTCGGATACCCTGAATTTCCTGTACGGCAGCAATGGCCCCATCTGGTATCGCGGCCTTGTCGTCAAGAGCAAAAAATACCGTCCGATCCAGCGGGATACGCTGGATATGATCAGGGAGCGTTATGGCGTGGACCATATCATAGTCGGCCACACGATGCTGAAAGACGTCACCACATTCCTGGACGGCAAGGTAATAGATGTGAATGTCGACAACCGCGTCAACCAGCGCAAGCACCGCAGCCGCGGCATCCTGATTGAAGGAGACCGGTATTTTGTCGTGGGAGACCGGGGCAAAAAACGGGAGCTCAGGCAAGGGGCGTTTTAGCAAATCAAGGTTTTTGTGTATCTTTGCAGTCTATGAGACCACTCAGACTGACGAATACGCTCACCAGGAGCAAGGAACTTTTCAAGCCCATAAATGAAGGCCGCGTGGGCATGTATGTCTGCGGCCCGACCGTATACGGCGACGCCCATCTTGGGCACGCACGCCCCGGCGTCACCTACGACGTGCTGTTCAAGCTGCTGCGCCATCTCGGCTACAAGGTGCGCTACGTGCGCAACATAACCGACGTGGGACATCTGGAGCACGACGCCGACGAAGGCGAGGACAAGATAGCGAAGAAGGCCCGCCTGGAGCAGCTGGAGCCCATGGAGGTGGTGCAGGCCTACACCCTGCGCTACCACGAGGCCATGCGCCTGCTCAACGTGGCGCCGCCTTCCATCGAGCCGCGTGCGAGCGGCCATATCGTGGAGCAGATCGAGGCTGTGAAGAAGATACTCGACGCCGGCTACGCATACGAGAGCAACGGCAGCATCTACTTCGACGTGCAGAAGTACAACGAGGACCATCACTACGGCATCCTCAGCGGACGCAACCTCGACGACACTCTGGAAGGCACCCGCAGCCTCGACGGGCAGAGCGACAAGCGCGCCCCCTACGACTTCGCCCTCTGGAAGAAGGCGGAGCCCGAGCACATCATGCGCTGGCCGTCCCCCTGGGGCGAAGGTTTTCCCGGCTGGCACCTCGAGTGCTCCGTGATGGGCGAGAAATACCTCGGGTACGAATTCGACATCCACGGCGGCGGCATGGACCTCATGTTCCCGCACCATGAGTGCGAGATCGCCCAGAACGTGGCTAGCCGCGGCACCCAGGGCGTGCACTACTGGGTCCACAACAACATGATCACCATCAACGGGCAGAAGATGGGCAAGAGCCTCGGCAACTTCATTACCCTGCCGCAGCTCTTCACCGGCGACCATCCCAAGCTGGAGCGCGCCTACAGCCCCATGACGATAAGGTTCTTCATCCTGCAGGCCCACTACCGCAGCACACTCGACTTCTCCAACGACGCCCTTCTGGCGGCGGAGAAAGGTCTCTCGCGCGTGCTGCAGGCCGCCCGCGACCTCTACGCCATGGCCGGCCGCAAGGCTCCCCAGTACGTTTACGGCGAGGAGACCTTCGGCATAGCCCCCGACAGCAGCAACGCCGAATCGGATGCGGTGCATGCCATATTCGAAGGTGTGTACGACGCCCTTTGCGACGACCTCAACACCCCCATCGCCCTGTCGCACATCTCCGAGGCGGTGAAGCTCATCAACTCCGCCAAGGCAGGGCAGGTCAAGCTCGGCGCAGAAGACATCAAGACTCTCTGCGGCATCTTCGACGACGTGGTATTCGGAGTTCTCGGACTCAAGGACGAAGAAACCGGCACCGACGGCTCCCGCAAGATAATCGACGGCCTCATGGGCATGGTGCTCGAGCAGCGCGCAGCAGCCAAAGCCGCCAAGGACTGGACCACTTCCGACCATATCCGCGACGCCCTCAAAGCCCTCGGCATCCAGGTCAAGGACACCAAGGACGGCGCTGAGTGGACCATAGAATAACGCATCCGGAATGCAAAAGATAGTCATTCTCGATTTCGGGTCGCAGACAACCCAGCTCATCGGGCGCTGCGTGCGCGAGCTGAACACGTTCTGCGAGATTCTCCCTTACGACAAGTTCCCACACGGGGACCCCGACGTGATCGGAGTGATTCTCAGCGGCTCGCCCCTCAGCGTTTATTCCGAAGGGGCCTTCCATCCCGACCTGTCCGGCATCCTGGGCAAATACCCGGTGCTGGGAATCTGCTACGGTGCCCAGTATCTGAGCTGGAGCGGCGGCGGCAAGGTCGAGCCGGTAGGCACACGCGAATACGGCAGGGCGCACCTGGACGTAACCGACAAGGCATGCCCGCTGTTCGAAGGCTTCGAGCCCGCATCTCAGGTTTGGATGAGCCACGGCGACACCATAACCGCCATCCCCGCCGGATGGCACAGGACCGCATCCACGGAAAGCGTGAAATATGCGGCCTTCGCCTGCGACAGTGCTCCCGCCTGGGGCGTCCAGTTCCACCCCGAGGTCTATCATTCCCTCCAGGGCAAACTGCTGCTGCGCAACTTCGTGGTGGGCATCTGCGGCAGCCGCGGGGAGTGGACCCCGGAGTACTTCGTCGACGCCACTGTGGCACAGCTCCGCAACCAGCTCGGCAACGACAAGGTAGTGCTCGGACTGAGCGGCGGCGTTGACTCCACCGTCGCTGCCGTGCTGCTTCACAGGGCAATCGGCGACCGGCTGAACTGCATCTTCGTGAACCATGGCCTGCTGAGGCTCAACGAGTTCGAGGATGTGATGCGCGACTACCGTGAGCTCGGGCTCAACGTAATCGGAGTCGATGCGTCCGACCTGTTTTTCAAGGATCTCGAGGGCGTGACCGAACCGGAGCGCAAGCGCAAGACAATAGGCGCCGACTTCATCAAGGTGTTCGACGCCGAGGCCTCCAAGCTGAAGGATGTCAAGTGGCTGGCCCAGGGCACAATTTATCCCGACCGCATAGAGAGCCGCAACATCACCGGCAAGGTAATCAAGAGCCACCACAACGTGGGTGGCCTTCCCGAAGGCATGAAGCAGAAGCTCTGCGAGCCCCTGCAGTGGCTCTTCAAGGACGAGGTCCGGGGCGTCGGGCGGCAGCTGGGCATTCCGGAGCACCTTGTGGGAAGGCATCCCTTCCCCGGTCCCGGGCTCGCCGTTCGCATAATCGGCGATGTGACGCGCGACAAGGTGCGCATGCTGCAGGAGGCCGACGCCGTCTTCATCGGCGCCCTTCGCGAATCCGGTTTCTACGACAAGGTGTGGCAGGCGGGCGTCATCCTGCTCCAGGACCGTTCCGTCGGAGTGATGGGCGACGAGCGCTCGTACGAGCACGCCGTGGCCCTGCGCGCCGTTACCAGCAGGGACGCAATGACCGCCGACTGGGCCGACCTGCCGTACAGTCTGCTGCAGCGCGTCAGCAACGAGATCATCAATAAGGTAAAGGGGGTCAACCGCGTCTGCTACGATATTTCTTCCAAACCGCCGGCAACCATAGAATGGGAGTAATGAATAAGAACGTCCCCAAATATGTCATTTCATTCATCCTGGCCGGAGTGCTCGTGTACTTCGCCTTCAGGAGCGTGGACTGGACTGCCTTCTGGGGCGGCCTGGCCGAGACCCGCTGGGTCTGGATAATCCTGTTCATCATCTTTTCCGTGCTGGCCCTTTTCCTCCGCGAGGAACGCTGGAGGGCCATCATCGAACCCAACGATCCGCAGGTGAAGAGGCTTGACGTCTGGGATGCCACCAACGTGGGCAACGTAGTCAACGTGGTGCTTCCCGGCGCGGGAGAGTTCGTGCGCTGCGGATACGTTTCCCGCAGGGGCGGAATCAGTTACGACAAGGCCTTCGGGACCATCGTGCTTGAACGCATCTGCGACATGGTGGCCATACTTATCCTGTTCGTGCTGGCCCTGACGACGGGATGGAGCAAGTTCGGGAGCTTCTTCATGGAGCAGATATGGAGGCCTGCCGCCTCGGGCATGAGTTTTTCGGCTTGGTGGCTGATTGCCGGCGCCGTGGTGATCATAGGTGGAGGAATCTGGGCTGTTTTTCGCTACAGGGACAGCAACAAGGTCTTCGGCAAGATAGCGTCCTGGTTCGCCGGTCTGGGAGCCGGCTTCGCGAGCATCGCCCACATGAAGCGCAAATGGCTCTTCGTGCTTTATACCGTGGGTATCTGGACCATGTACGTGCTCATGAGCTGGGCAGGTTTCAAGGCCCTTCCCATGCTCGATTCGCTCACATTCACCGACGCCCTGTTCATTTCGGCCGTGGGCAATATCGCCTCCGTGATTCCGGTCCCGGGCGGAATAGGCGCCTATCATTACCTGATTGCGCTTACGCTGCAGAACCTTTACGGCGCCTCATGGGACAACGGCATCCTGTACGCCACACTCTGCCACGAGACTCACGCCATTCTGATAATCGTACTGGGTATAGCGTCCTACGTCCGCATTACCCTTGCCAAGCGCCGTTAAATTACTTTTTTTTACTATCTTTGCAATCCCCTTGGTTCCGTAGCTCAGTTGGATAGAGCAACAGCCTTCTAAGCTGTGGGTCCCGAGTTCGAGTCTCGGCGGAATCACAAATCCATGGACAGAAGAGATTTTTTCAAGTATTCGGCTGCGGGCCTGGCGGGCCTGACGCTGATGGGCCGTCTGGAACCCGCGTTTGCGCGCAAAGCCGGCGACGGAATGTATTCCATAGTCATTCTGGGCGACACCCACTACGACGACATCGACCCTGAGAAGTATCATGCCGGCTACGCACTTGCCGACAAGGTTCGCGAGAACAACCACCGCAAGGAGTTCGCCCGCAACGGGCAGATGTGGGCCGGACGCAGCCGCAACCTCGCCAAGCGTGCGGCGTGCCTGGTTGACGAGGACACCCGCTACGTGTTCCAGATGGGCGACCTCATCCAGGGCGACACCGCCGATGCCGAAACCCACAAGCGATATCTTGACGACGCTCTGAACCTGTTCAAGACCGACGTGGCCCCCGACCTGCCCTTCGTGACGGTGGCCGGCAACCACGACCTGCGCGGCAACGACGACGCCGTTGTCACCAAGGCCTACACCGAGTACATGACCAAGCGCATGTCCGAAGAGCTCGGGCAGGAGATCAGGAGCACCAACTTCCTCTTCCGGAGCGGCCCCGACGTGTTCGTGGTGGTGAACTTCACCAAACCGAACGTGGAGGAGATCACTTCCCTGCTGAACGAGGCCCGCGGCGCCAGGCACGTATTCGTGATAGTGCACGGCCCCGTGTTCCCATTCGACGACGTCAAGTACTACTGGTGGTACCTCCTTGGCAACCGCAAGGACTCCAAGGCCGAAGAGCGCCGCAAGATGCGCAAACTGCTCGCCTCGCTCGACGCCATAGTGCTCTGCGGGCACACCCATACCACCGAATTCCTCGACTGGTACGGCGACGGCGGCCGCATCACCCAGATGACCATGAGCAGCGTCTGGCGCGATGAATCGCAGGCCACGTACACCGTCCTCGCCTCCGGCGCCGACGAATACGGCACCCTGCTCTTCAAGGCAAAGCCGGAACTCGCCACCGAGGCCAACGTCGCCCTGTTCGACGAATACCGCCCCGGCATACGCGAATACAGCCTCTCCGAAGCCGCCGGCTCATACAAGCTCACCGTCGACGGTGAACACGTGTACGTCGACTTTTACGCCGGCGACTCTGCGCGGATGTCGAAACGCTTCACGCTCAGATAATCTCCCGCCCGGAAACGAGCCATGATACGATTCCTTATTGTCTGTCTAATGCTCTTCTCCTTCCCGGCACACGCCGCCGGCGATGGAGGGGATGCCAAGGAGGCCGTATATTCCGACTTTAACCGTGCCGGCGGAGTTTACTATATGTATCCGTTTACCGGGCATACTGTAACTCCCCCGCCACCGGGATACACGGCTGTCTATCTCAGCCACTATGGACGTCACGGGGCCCGGTACCTGCTGAACGACACACAGTACGAGCGCAGTCTCGGAGTGCTCCGCGCCGCTCATGAGCAGGACGCCCTTACCGCCGAAGGAGAAAGGCTCTGGCAGGAAGCGTCCGCCTATTTCGAGGAAGAATGCCGCTTCAGGGCCGGAGACCTTACGCCTCTTGGCTGGGAGCAGCACTATAATATCGCCAGGGAGATTTACAAGGACAACAGGTCGTTCTTCAGAAAACGGCCCGCCGTAACCGCAGGCGCATCACAGGTCCCCAGATGCATAGTCTCAATGGCAGCTTTCTGCCAGGGACTCTCTTCCAAGGACCCGGCGCTCCAGATTTACGAGGCGGCGTCCAGGGCTGAACTGGATGAAATCAATCCTCATGCAGACGAAAACCCCCGCCGTACCAACGTCAGGATGGAAGAGGGCCGGTATGCCCGCAGGGACCCCTGGGGCACAGGTCTCAAGGAATTCATCGACAACAGAATCGACCACCGCGCCATCGCGGGGCGCATTTTCCGGGATCCCGATTTCCCGAAGCCTTTCAGGGGCACAAGGGCCTTCGTCACAGACTTGTACGACCTGGTCTTCAATATGCAGTGCACCCCCACCAAGCGCAGCCTGATGTGGGTTTTCTCCCCGGAAGAATGTTACAAGCTCTGGGAAATCAACAACTATATCCATTACATGGAGGCAGCTCCGCCGGCAACAATGCGTGATCTTCCGGCCCTTTGGAACCTGCTTGACGACGCAGACAATGCCATTGCAGCAGGAAAACCGTCCGTACGCCTGCGTTTCGGGCACGACACTGTTTTCCTCTTTCTCGTTTCAGCCATGGGTGCCGACGGATTCGGCATTGTGCCCGAGAGCGCCGACGGCATCTCGGAAAACTGGTACAATTACCGTTGCCCCATGGCAGCTACCTTCTATCTGCTGTTCTGCAAGGGGCGAAAGGGGGACGTGATATTCAAATTCGTGCTCAACGGCGAAGAAGCGAAACTTCCTCTCGAGCCGGTCAAAGGTCCCTGGTACAAATGGGCGGACCTCAAGACAATGCTTGAGGCCCGCTTCCAAAGACAGTAGCCGGTTATTTCAGCTTTATGACGCAGGTGTGCTTTCGTGATCCGGCCGTAGGATAGTCCCCCACGAAGCCGAGATACATCTGCCCGTTGCGGATATGGACGCCCTCCGGTTCGAAGGTGCCGTCCGAAGACAGGTTCAGCTTGATAAGCTGCTGCTTGTCGGCCGACACGCCGACCTTCACAAGTTTCTGGAGAATGTTCCCGCTGAAGTCCATGACCGACATCAGCGTCGCCTCGTCGTTCTTGGCGCCTGAAGTCACATATATCTTGTCGTCATATACACACAGGCCCTGGACGGCGCCGCTGTTCGTCTCGCCAGTGGTCACGCCCTTGCGCTTCCAGGGGAAACTGGCAATTGGATTGACGGTTTTCAGGTTGTAGGCCGTAACGCTTTTCCCCTGGTTATGGGACGCCCTGGTAACCTTTACCGTCATCGTTTTGGCGTTGCGGATCTCGGACAGTCGGTATACATATATGTAGTCGCTGCTGTTCTCATAGGTCCAGAGAGCAATGACGTCGTGCTCGGTGTCCACATCGGCGAACCGGGCTCCGTTGTCGTTCAGGTAGAAGTGTTCGAGGGCATCTTCGGCATATTCCGTAACGCCCGCCTTGAACTTGTGACGGCAGATCAGGCGTACGTCGGCATTGTTGGCCTTGCCGCCGGAGTATCCTCCGTTGTCCGTATGCTCGCCCATTGTGCCGCTGGTCCAGAAGATCACGTCGTCGGCATCGTATTCGATGCTGAATCCATCCCCGTGGCCGCCGCTGGGGAGTATCATATCGGCACCTACTTTGGACCCGTCCATGTTCAGTGCGCACACCCTCACGGAAGTTGCGTCCTCATTGGACATATAGAAGCGTCCGCGTTTGTCTATGTCGAAGCTCTGCATGCCGCTCTGGAGGCCCAGGGGCAGGGCGATCATATCGGCTGTCAGGGGCTGGGTAATGTCCTGGCTGAACGTCGCGCCGGGAGTTGAGTCATTCTCCTTGACTGTTACTTCCAGCTGGCCGGCCGCCTTGATCTTTGCAGAAGACAGCGACAGCGTTGCGTTTCCTTTCGCCAGCCCTTTAATCTTGCCTGCGGACACGGAAACCACATCCGGGGCGGAGGAACTGATCTTCACTTCGCAGGGATCGGCATTGAAATCGTACTCGGAATCGACATACACTCCCCTTTCGAAAACCTTGTATGAAACGGGAACCGCCACCTCTTCGCCCACAAAAAGCGTAAGCTCATTCTGCTGAAAAGCCATCTTGCCGTCGACCGTTTCATCTCCCGATCCGGACGGCTGGGTACAGCCGGAGCATAGGAAAGCTGCCGCCGAGAAGACGGCGGCAGCTTTTGCCATAAGAAGTTTGATCGTCATGTCAATTACCACAAACATTTCCTTCGAATTTACAGTTGCCTGCCTTGCTGGTCGCCAGGGTAATGTATTTTTCGAAATTGTCAGGGGTCAGGGTGACGACCTGATGGTCTGCATCCACGGTCAGAGGCCCTACCTTTCCGCCCACCTTGCAGTTCTTGACGGTCACGGCCTTGCTGTTGGCATTGCCAAGGATAGCACCCATATAGATGGTGCTGGCCTTGAACATGTCGGACAGAATGGTTCCGTAGTTCTCGCAGGCGTCGATGGTGATGGGGTTGTTGGACTGGCCAAGGATACCGGCGGCATAGCCGTGGGTAGTGTCTCCAGCCTTGTCGAACACGATGTCGCCCCTGTTGATGCAACGGGTGAAAACGTCATCGGTGCTGCCGGCGGAACAGATGCCGCCGATACGGCTGTTGCTGGCCTTCACGTCCAGTCCGGAAATCTTGCCCTCGTTCACACAGTCCTCCACCTTGGTCTTTGCATTGGCGGAAGCCACGATGCCGGCCAGACGGGTTGCCTCGGCGGCGATCGCCACCTTGTTGGTGCAGTTCTGGATGTAATTGAAATTCTTGCCGTCCGAGAATCCGACGATGCCTGCGACGGAAAGACCGTTGCCACCGTTGTTGGCATTGACGGAATTCTTGGAGGTGATGACGCCTTCGTTGACGCAGTTCTTTACATAGCTTGCGAATTCGCCCTCGGCCGTGTACATCTCACCGACGATACCTGCAAGGCACTCGCGGGTGGCATCCTTGGCTGCAGTCAGGCTCATGGTCGCCTTGTTCGTGCAGCCCTCAATGGTGGAATTGAGCGCGAATCCGGCCACGCCTCCGATGAAGGACATCGCGGCGCTCTGGCCTTCGAAGACGGCCTTGGATCCGATGACTACATTCTTCACCGTAGCGCCGTTTAGGATTCCGAAGAGGCCTGCAGCATATCCTGCGACAGCATCGGCGGGAACGCTTACCTTGAAGTTGTCGACCGTGTGGCCCTGTCCGTCGAAGACGCCTGTGAAGGGAACGTCGCCCGCGGTGATGACACCGGCGTTCGTTACGGAACCGGCCCCGATAGGGGTCCATTCCTCACCGCCGAGATCGATGTCGGCACCCAGGGCGAGCACGCCGTCCACGAGGAACTTGCTCACGTCGCCGCCGGTCTTCACCAACTCGGCGAACTCCTTCAGGTCTGCGGCAGAGCCGATTCCCTTAATGGTCGGCGCAGGAGCGCCATCCCAGGTCAGGTCGGTGATCTTCGCACGGTTGGCGTCAGAAACTACGCCGATGTACTCGGTGAAGTTTCCGGCGTTCACGTCGATCATCTCGTGGTTGCCGTCTTCCTTATAGACTCCGAGCTTTCCGCCTACGGTAACCCCGCTGATGGAGGTAAACTTGGCGATGTTGCCGCCGATGAGGCCCCTGTACGTGGTATTGGCGGCGATTACGGTACCCGTGTTCTTGCCTCCCTTCATGACGATGGCGTCATCGTTGAAGAAGCTGACGATGGCTCCCGCGTGGGTCGCGGCGTCGGTTGTAGTAAGGTTGCCGTTGTTCACCAGGCCCTCTGCGACCGCATTCTTGTAGAGAACGGACACGACGTTGCCGACACGGCCGTTGGCGATGGTGTTCACCTGGTTGGCGTTGTTCGTACAGTTCAGGAAGTGACCGCCGTAGTTGGCCGTTGCGACGATACCGGAGCAGCGGCCGAGTTTGACGTTAAGCTGACCGTTGTTCACACAGTTCTCGATATTGTTCGCAGAGTTGTCCTGTGCGGTGGTCACGAATCCGGCAACGCCGCCGTACATGGTGCCGGCAGCGCCGTTGGCAGTATTCTTACCGCAATCCGCATTTACGATGAGGTCGACGGTACAGTCCTTGACGACGCTGATACCGGTTCCCGTATTGAAGATGAATCCGGCAATGCCGCCCAGGGCGAAGCGCTTGGATTCCCCGGTACCTGCGGAAGTGATCTTTCCGCTGACCTTCACGTTCTGGATGGTGGAGGAAATCGAGGTTCCCACCAGAACGCCGGCATCGGCCTGGGCTTCCGCGGAAATGTTCAGGTCGGTTACGACGTTCAGGTTCTTGACGGTTGCGCCGTCCAGCACGCCGAAGAGGCCGAAGGTGCCGCCTGCCGGAACCTTGACAGTGGGATTGAATCCGGATATGGTATGGCCGCCGCCGTCGAACACGCCCTTGAAGGCGATTCCGGTATATGCGCCGGCATAGTTGCCGTTGCTGACCGTCTCGGGATTGCCGATCGGAGTCCATTCCTTGAACTCAGACAGATTGATATCTGCGAGCAGCTCGACCTCCTTGGATGCGTTCTGCCAGCGGCTCACGCCGTCGTTGGTGTTCACCGCCTCGACGAACTTCATGAACTCTTCCACATCAGGAATGCCTCCGATGCTGGCCGAAGGGTCATAAGGAGCCGTATAGCCGAGCTGGGTAATCGGAACGACATAGGATTTCCCGCCGCCGGAGAATACGATTTCACCGCTCCTGGGGGCGACGTCCGTCTTGTCGTTGACATAAGTGCTCTCCACGGCGAAACTGACGATTGCGTTGCCGCTGCCGAAGATGGGATCAGCCTTGACCCAGGTCGGCGTAGTGACAATCCAGTTGGCGTTGGTTGTCAGATTCAGTACCTGATCGGAGGGATCCTTGCAGGGAACGTCGTTCAGGGCCGCCGGATCTGAAGAAAAAGTAATCTGCACCTCTTCCTCCTGTGCGCAGGAAGAAGCCATCATCAGAGCCACAAATGAGGCGCAGATCAATTTGACATGGGTTTTCATTTCGTTGTTATTTAATTATTTAATTCTTACAAGCATATAGTTTAGACAACTGCGTTCGCCTTTTGAATCCGAGACGCTGTTGACGATTCTTCCGGATGACGCCGCCGGGTCATACACCCACATGCATGAGGAGCCGCCACCGTCGAAACGGGTCATGTTCCAGGCACCCAGTTTCTGTGCGATACGGAACATTTCGTACCCCTTGACGCCGTAGGAATAGCCGGTCTGACGGCCGTCGACCTCAATCAGCCACACCGTCTTGCGATCCTGACTCACCGCTGTGAAAGTCATAGGATCGTAGGTAGTATGGAGATTGTTCCCTGCCGGCGGCGTACTGCTGCCATCCTTGCCGTCTTCCATCAGCCTGTACATACTGCTGTTCTGGGTATGGATGGGTTTGGTCTCCCCATCTATCGACATGTCGAACTTCAGGCGTACCGTATCCCCTGCTTTCAGGGAAGAGAGCAGGGCCTGGGCGGTGGAACCGCTGACGGCGAATCCGACTTCTTTCGCGGAAGACAGATACGGTGCGGACGAAAGGGGCGTGCCGGTACCGTTGTACATGTCTTTCACGACCGCCTCGGCCCAGCCGGTATTCACCTGTACGGGGCTGTCCTTGTATTGGGCGACCACATACAGCACGTCCATCGCAAGCGGATTCGTGATGCTCTTCTTCGAGACATGCGGATACTGCCTGTAGCGATTCGTGTACATGTTCACTTCATACTTCGGAGAAGCGTGCCTGAGGATCGTGTCATTCACGGAACATATGGAGTATTGCTTTCCGCCGGCTTCGAGATGTGCGCTCAAAGCCTTTTTGCCGCAGGAGGCCGTTCCGTCCGTGAAGACGGTAAGCGCCCATGCGTGGTTGACCAGCGCACCTGAAACCGCGGGGTTGTTCACATAAACGGGCTCTCCTTCCTCCACGTGATAACCACGCGAAATGCCATCGTTCGAATCGAAGAATCCAGTATTGGTTCCGGCTATGATGTTCTGCCCCTCCGAGCGCCTGCGGGAACATACTTCGGACAAGGTCTCGCGGAGATTCTTGCCGTTGTTGCTGTTCTTGTTGGCATTGGGGTTGGGAACCTGCTCGTTGGCATACGCCGTGGTAAGGTCAACATCCGGATTCCCGAGGTCGATCTGCAGCACATGCATGTGGCGCGGCATTCCGGTGAAAGAACAGTGGCTGTACTTAACGCCGGCGTGCAGCTGCTTCTCTTCCAGGACATCCCAGTCGTAATACGTATCCTGGGTCCAGTCCACCGTGTTTTCCTCCAGGTTATAAGCTTTGGCGGGATACACGGCGGTGGAGTGCACGGAAGCCCGTCCGTTTACGGAGCCGTAGCCGAAGTTCCCGGTAAACTTGTCTGAAGATGAATTATAGGCACATCCCCAGGCGGGTCCGAAATCGGCAGAGACAACTCCGTTAACGGCGCCGTTGTTGGTGCAGTTCTCGATCTTTCCTTCGTTGTAACCTACCAGTCCGGCATTCCGGCAGGCGAACGACGCCGATATGTCGCCATCGTTCACGCACCCTTTCTTCTTTAACTCGGAATTGCCGAGAACCGATGCGGCATCCGTTCGTCCACAAAGTCCGCCCATGCAGAGGGAGGCCGAACCGTTTGCGACGCTTAACGCCGCCTTGTTGGTCACACCTGTGAGAGTCACGCCGGCTGCATTGCCGATGATTCCGCCTATGGTCCCGGAAGCGTTTCCGGTGAAGGACACGCTGCTTCCCTCGGAGCCGAAAACGAGATTTGTCACTCTCGAATTCCGGGCATATCCGATGAAGCCGGCATCGGGATACTTGTCCGTATCCACCGTCCACTGCACATTCCGGATTACGTGCCCCTTGCCGTCAAAGCTCTCGCGGAACGGGTTGTCTTTCGATCCGACAGGAATCCATTCGCGTATGGATGAGGCGTCGATGTCGTCAAGGAGAGTCACGACGCCGTCGACCATATAAGGGCTGACCGGCCCGCCTCCGTTGACGGCGGCGGCGAAAGCCAGAAGATCGGCGGCGTTCGAAATGCCTTTCACGGAGGGCACCCCGCTTCCGGCAGCCTGGACCAGCTCCACGGTCTGTTTCTTTCCGCCCAGGGTACTGACTTTGATTTCGGCCGTCCGCTGTACGACGTCGGCATTTTCCGATGCCGAGACTTTCACGGTGACAGCCGTTTCAGAGCCTTCTCCCTTGACGGTAAGCAACTTGGCCCATGACTGATCGACAGATGCCATCCAGCTTTCCGAACTGAGTACGCTGAAGGATACCTGACCTCCCGGGGCGTCCACCGTCAGAGACAACGGGGACACCTCAAAGCGGGCCACATCGGGACCGGGCACATCGCCGCACGCCTCCAGGGCGGAGGCGGCGGCAATGAGTGCCAGCGATTGGAAGATCAGGCTGAGAAGTTTCATGGGCTACTCCCAACCGGGGTTCTGGGTCAGTTTTCCGTCGTATGCCTGAATCTGTCCGAGCGGAACGGGATACAGGTAATCGCGGTCTTTCCACACATAGTCCTCCGCAGCGTCACGTGTAATGTATCCGTGGTCCCCGTCGGACAGGGTCAGCGAGTTGGCGCCAACCTGGATACGGTTCGTGGCCGGGATGGAAGAGCTGACGGTCGAAGGCATCTGGCCGATGTAGATCAGCAGGTCCATCTTGCCGTCATGATCGGTGTCATATTCGCCGGGAGCCGGGATGTAGATGCCCTTGTAGCCAGGCGTGCGGCCGGCCGGATCCAGGGGATCGGCGACTGCGGACTTGTTGCCTGCAGCAGTCAGGGGCGCACCTTCTTTCCAGCGAATCATATCCCACTGGTGGAAGCCCTCAGCGAAGAGTTCCACGACTCTCTCGCGGCGCACTTCCAGGATAGCGGCAAGCATGGTGCCCTTGGCGTTGGGATAGTACTCGGACATCAGCGGATCGGGCGTGGAAGGAAGCGTCATGTTGGGCATTCCTGCACGGTCGCGAAGAAGTTTGATGGACTTGTCTATCATGGCCTGAGTCAGTTCTCCGAGTTCGGCATACGCCTCGGCATAGTTCAGGAGGACTTCTGCATACCTGATGTATGCCCAGTCGGTCGTGCTGGTGGTAGCGTTCTCATGGCTGCCGTCGGAGACTCCCTTGATAACCCGGTATCCGTTCAGGGTACGTGCGAAGTCGGTGGTTTCGACGGCACCCTTCATCGCCGGATCGAGATATCCGAAATGGCCGGGCGCATGGATGGTCTGGGCCATGCGGGGGTCCCTGCGCTGGAACTGCTCGTAGTATTCTTCTGTAGCCCAGCCGTTACGTTCCTGGATAGGCTTGCCGTCGGAACACAGATAATGGTTGACAAAACGCCTTGTAGCGCTGTAGGTCTCGTTCTTCAGGTCGAACTGAAGTCCGTGGCGGATAGCCAGGGTAACATCGTATTGCTTTGCGAAGATGGCTTCGGGATTGCCCCTGAGGTCTTCGAGCTGGAAGAAGTCGCGGTAGGCCTTCCAGTTGGGGTTGGCGCTGGTGGTATAGAGACTGTACTTTCCGGAGGCCATTACGCTCTGGGCGGCGTCCGCTGCCTGGCGCAGGAACCATTCGGAGCTCAGCGTCGTTGTGGAACCGTCGGCTTCGGTGTACTGCTCGTCGGCCACATTGTGATATTTGCGGAAAGTACCCTCGAACAGGGCGGCGCGGGACTTGAGGGCCATCGCACCGTATTTGTTGATGCGGAAGCAGCCGTCGGGCCAGCTGTCGGGCAGTTTCTTTACGGCGAGGTCGAGATCTTCGATGACCTTCTTCATGACATAGCCGCGTGGATCGCGTGCGTGGAAGAGGGCATCCTGATCCGCGGAACCTACAACCTTATCATAGTAAGGAACGTCTCCGTAATACTGGACCATCTGATAATAGAACAGCGCACGGAAGAAATGCTCCACGCCTTCATATTTGGTACGGACCTCTTCGTTCTTGCAGTTGCCGCAATTCTCGAAGAACTGGTTGATATGGCGGAGATAGCCCCAGTGCGTCTGTGTCCAGAGACCGGATGTGGCATTGGTGCGGGTTCCTTTCTGGATAGCGCTCAGGCCGCGTCCGATAAAATCGTCACCCCTGATTTCTGCATAAGATGTAGCATCGTTCAGAAGGGTGGAATACTCATAGTTGGTCCACAGCTCGAGCTCTTTCTCGGAAGAGAAGAAACTCTCCGGGGAGAGAGAGGTCTCGGGGGTCTTCGTGAGGAAGCCCTCGCAGGCGGTCATTGTCAGCAGAATCGCTGATATCGTCACTACTTTGAATATATTTTTCATATACTGTTCCTCCTGAATTTTAGAATGTAATGTCCACACCGAAGGTTATGGTCTTGGCATACGGATACAGGCAGTCGCCATAGGCGGAGGTGGTCGCGACCTCAGGGTCTACGGTGTCGCAGTATTTCTTCATCGGAGACCAGTAGAACAGGTTCTCACCGCTGAAGTAGAGGCGGCACTTCTGAATGGCCCTGGTCTTGAACGGGATGGTATAACCCAAAGTCAGGTTCTTCAGACGCAGGTAGGCGGCGTTCTGCAGGTAGCGGTCGTTCACGACGCTGTTCTTGACGAGCTGCGCACGCTGGCGGGGGAAGTAGCCGGACGGATTGTCTTCAGTCCAGCAGTTGTCCTGCAGGGAGGTGGCGATGAACGTAGGCCTTCTGTAGGAATAAGGGCCCCAGAAATAGACGCAGTTGGCATCGGGATACCAGTCGCATTTGCCCACGCCCTGGAAGAACGCGCTGAAGTCGATTCCGTTCCAGGACAAATCGCCCTTGAAGGAATACCGGTAACGGGGCAGGCTGTTGCCGATCACCCGGCGGTCACCGGGATCGTCCAGGGTGTTGGAGCCCGTGTTGATCGCTATCTTGCCGTCCTTCATATGCTTGTCGCCGTCCAGGTTCTCGAACTGCATGTCGCCGGCGAGCACCTTGTTGTAAGGGGCCTTGCAGGCGAGCTCGGCCTTGTTGACGACACTCAGGTCATATTCTTCCGCCCACTGGGCAGCAGCTTCGTCGGACTCGAACAGGCCGATGACATGATAGCCCCAGATCTCACCGAGGGTCTTGCCCACGTAATTGTCAGTAAGCAGGTTGGTGGGGTTGTTGAACTTGGTGATCTTGGTGATGTTGTCACCAAGGGATGCGGATAATCCGTAGTACAAGGGCTTGCCGGCCACTTTGAATGCATCGTGCCAGTTCACGGTGATTTCGTAACCGGTGGTGCGCAGGTCGGCCGCGTTCTCCTTCGGGGCGCTTTCGCCGTACACGTTGGGGAGAGTCATGGCCTTGGTGAGCATGTCCTTGGTATCCCTTATGTAAGCGTCGGCGGTGATGTTCAGGCGGTCCTTGAAGAATCCGAGGTCGAGACCGGCGTTATAGGAAATGACGGTTTCCCAGGTCAGGCCGCTGGACACCGGTGAGGACATAGTTGCACGCTGTGCCGCGTCGGTTCCGTTGAACGTATAGGTCAGCTTGGCCAGTGAGATGGTGTCGAAATAGTAATAATTGCTGACCTGCTGGTTGCCGAGGGTACCATAGCTCAAGCGCAGTTTAGCCTTGTTCCAGGTATCCTTGATAGGTGCCCAGAAAGGTTCCTCGCTGATGCGCCATCCTGCGGAGACGGAGGGGAAGAAGCCCCAGCGGTGCTTCTGGGGGAAGCGTGAGGTTCCGTCATAACGGCCGGAAACCTCGAACAGGTATCTCTCTGCGTAGTTATAGTTCAGACGGCCGAAGAAGCCGAGGGTCCTGTAGGCGCTGTTGCTTTCGGCGAGGGTGGAGATTTCAGTTGCCGAGGCAAGGTTCAGATATGCCAGTGCGTCGCTCAGGGAGCCCTTCTGGTGGACGGTCAGGTTCGAGGAACGATAGTCATCGAAATTGGCGCCCAGCGTGGCGGCGATATTGTGCCTGCCGAAGGTGTCGTCGTAGGAGAAATAGCCGTTGGCCACATGTCCGTCCTGATAGTAGCGGACCTCGCGATAGAAATCGTACACGGAACCGTTGCTGAAGTTGCCTCCCGTAAGGCCGTTGCCCACATACATGCGCTTGTTGGCGTTGTCGTAGCAATTGGGAGTGGGAAGGCTTCGGTAGGAATTCAGGTTGTCGTTCCTGCGATAAGTATAGTCGACGACGAATTTCAGCCCCTTTACGATGCTGACGGTCAGTCGGTTGGTCAGGGTGAGGGCGTTCTTGATACGGGCGTTCCTGTTGCCGTCGTTCGTCCATACGCCGCCACGGCCGCTGAAGAGAGGCGAAGTGGCTCCGTACATGAATCCGGGCTGGATGTTAACGGTTCCGTCGGGGTTGTAGGGAACGTAGAAAGGACCGACGTTCTGCGTCGTATTCCACAGGATACCCGCCTCAACAAGGCCGGTCTGTCCGTCCTGCTCCCAGAATCCGCCGTATTTGTAATTCGACCTCTCGAAGGCGATATTGCTGGAATAGTGCAGCCAGGGGGTTATCTCCGCATTCAGCTTGGAACGGAAAGAGAAGTTGTTGACGGTATCTTCCGCGCCCTGGTTGAACAGGCCTTCGCGGTACAGGTAACGTCCGCTCACATAGTAGTTCATCTTCTTGGTGCCGCCCTTGATGGAGATGTTGTGCTCCGTTTCGGGACGGGTCCTCTTGAACAGCCATCCGTACCAGTCGAAATTGCCCAGGTACAGGTAAGTGTACGTGTTGGTCACATCGGGGATGACCCACGGACGCGCGGGGTTCTCGGTGACGTCGTTCCTGCGGTCATACATCATCTGGATCTGCTCCTCCGAATATGTCCATGCGTCGTTTCCCTGCAGAAGCTGGTTGAACGTGTTGGTCATCGTGATGTAATCGTACGCGGTGGTCATGAAGTTCGTGGAGGTGGTGTTGCTGGAAATCGAGTAGCGGCCGTTGTAGTTGATGGAGGCCTTGCCTTCCTCGCCCGATCCGCTCTTGGTATTCACCAGAATCACGCCGGCGGAAGCCTTTGCACCGTAAATGGCGCAGGCAGAAGCGTCCTTCAGCACGGAGATGCTCTCGATGTCGTTCGGGTTCACAAGCGTCAGGCTGCCTTCCACGCCGTCGATCAGGACCAGCGGGCTGCCGGAGTTGAGGGACACTTTGCCGCGGACGGACATGCTGTATTCGGAAGCCTCGATGGATCCGTTGCCGGTTGTGAGGACGATGGAGGGATCAGCGCCCTGGATAGCCATCGCCGTATTCGTCACAGGACGCTGGTTAAGAGTGGCGCCGTCGATCACGGATACCGCACCGGTCACATTGACCTTCTTCTGGGTACCGTAACCCACGATGACGACTTCGTCGAGCAGGTTCATCGAATCGTTGAATACGATCCTGACATGACCTTCGTTGCCATTGACGGTAACCTCCTGGTCGGAATAACCGATGTAGGAAACGATGAGGGTGGCGGGGAACTTGACATCCCTGAGCGCGAAGCTTCCGTCGGCTCCAGAGATAAAACCAAGGTTCGTTCCCTTGATGAGGATACCGGCGCCCATCAGCGCTTCCCCGTTCTCATCGACCACGACACCGGTCATTTGGGCGGGTTTTGTCTTGGGCTCTCCCTTACTGACGGAAATGCTCTTTCCGTCGATAACGTAGCTTACCTGCTGGCCGGCGAAAATCTGGTCCAGCACGTCTGTGATCGATGCTCCGGAAGCATTGACGCTGATCACTTTGTTGAGGTCCACGTCGCCCGAATTGACGGATACGGAGTATCCCTGGGCGCGGTTCAACGCAGTAATCGCATCGCTAACCTTCACATTCTTCAAAGACAGGTTGACCTGAGCATTCGCGCCGATGCAAAGCATCAGGGCCGCGAACGTCAGAAGAATCGGTTTGAATAATCTGCTGTTGGTTAACATAAATAAAGTGGTTATTTGGATTGAAGGAAAATAGTCTTTCCGGAGCGGCGGACACGCATCTTGCCGTCGGAACTCATCACGGCCAGGATCTGGTCGAGGGTTTCATTATTGGTGAATATTGAGAAATAGCGCCTGGAGGCGAGCTGCTCGTCCATGACCACGATTTCGCAGTTGAAGCGACGGGACAGCTCCTGAGCGATGTCTGACATCACCATATCGAAGAAGTGCAGCGAATTGTCTTCAAAGAAAGCCTTGTAGCCGTAGGGGTTGAACCTGGCGACGTCGAGTTTGTCGTTCTCCCGGTTGTATTGCATCCTGTCTCCGGGCTTCAGCCGGACAACCCTTGTTTCATTGTGCCTGGACACACTGGCTTCCACACTGCCTTCCATCAGAAGCAGTTCGGCGGTGCGCTCCTGGGCGAAGTTCTTGAAGTTGAACGAAGTGCCGAGCACTTTTATGTCGATGCCCTGGGATTTGATGATGAAAGGGTGTTCGGGATCTTTGGCAACATCCAGATATGCTTCTCCGTCCATGAAGACGGTGCGGCTGTCACCTGAGAATACCGCCGGATACGTCAGCCGGCTGCCCGAGTTGAGGTGGAGCACTGTGCCGTCGGCGAGCGTAACCGTCTGCTTTTCGCTGAACGGGACGCTTACCTCCACCCACTCGATGGCGGCTATGCGTTCTTCTCCGGTATTCACGCCGGCCCTATAGGATATGGGGACGATTATCAGCAGTGCTATCACGGCCGCGAAGGCCATGACATAAGGATACACCTTTCTGATTACGGTTTGACGATGGGACTGCTGTCCCGATGCTGTAAGACACTCGTCGAAAAGGTCCCTGAGGGAATCGTCGAGGTCCTGCGACCCGTTGTTGGCACAGATATACTTCTGCACCTCTTCCTCTTCACGCATGGAGAGGCGGTCGGAAAAATAATCGCGTAACTTGTTCTTCACGTTTATATAACGCATGAAGAACGAGAAATGCGTAATCGGTTCCGACGATTAATTCAAATAATGCGAAAACTCCCGCCTTGCTATCTCGAGGTGTTTCTGGACGGTGCGGACCGAGATGCCCATGCGGGCGGCGATCTCCTCGGCGGAAAGGCCGTTCAACTTGCTCATACGGAACACTTCCGACCGTTTTTTCGGCATTTTGGCCAGGACCGAATTGAGCATGGGCATCATGGCCTCGGTCTGGATGCCGTCGGAGATCTTTTCGGGGAGGACCTGCACCCTGTCGACCTGACTTTCCCACTTGGACCTCATCGTGCTTACCACTTCATTGCGGGCACAGACGAACAGCCAGTTCTTGAAAGCGGTCACGTTTTCAAAAGAAGGTTTGGACGACATCAGGCGCATGAAAATGTTCTGCACGATGTCTTCCGCCTTAGCCTTGTCTTTGATAAGACCTGTCACGAAACGGCGCAAACCGGGAGCATAGCGTTTATAGATTTCCGCAAAAGCCCCCATGTCCCCATCGGTCATGGCTTTGATGAGGACATTTTCGTCGGTCTTTCCCGGAAATCTGGATGACATATTTATATATGATCAATAAATGTGACGACAGCAGCCTTACTCCGGCAGATATACGCCGTCTTCCTTCAGGGTGCTGACGAGGAGGGCGGGGTCGAGCTGCTTGGGGCCGACGCCTTCGCGAACGGCAAGGGCGGCGGCGGTGCCGGCAGCCTGGCCCATGGCGAAGCAAGGAGGGATGACGCGGATGGCGGCCATCACGGGACGCTCGGCGGCGGCGCAGCGGCCGGCGCACAGCAGATTGTCGACCTTCTGAGGCAACAGGGCCCTGTATGGGAACCAGTACGGGTCGTTGGTGTTGCGGGCGACATACTCCACATAGCCCTTGCGGTGGATGTCCATGTGGTTGGCGCAGCAGAACACCGGATCGGGATAGCGCACAGAGTTCTTGGCGTCCTCGGTGGTCACGGTGTACTCGCCCACGATGCGGCGGGTTTCGCGCACGCCGAGGTTTTCGGCCGATTGGGCCAGCTCGCAGTTCTCACAGCCCTTCACGTACTTGCGGAGGAACTTGACCACGTAGTCGGCCTGCTCGCGGCCGGTGATCTCAGCCTCGGTAACCTGTTTGGGGTCGAGGCCGTCCACGTCGTCGGTCTGGGTCATGTTCACGGTGGCCGTGCCGTCGAGGTTCTGGAAAAGTGCTATTTTCTGGCGCCACATCGGGAACTCGCCGGCCTCGCGGGCGGCAAGGATCTCGCGCATGTAGAACTGCCCCTCGAAGTCGCCGGCCTTCTTGCAGGCCTCGTTGTGGGCGTCCATGGCCTTCCAGTCGATGTTGCGCAATACTATGAACAGTGAAGTCGCCTGTACGCCGCCCTCGCCGTCGCCGTAGATGAACGGAGCACCGGCCTGTGCGGCAACGTCGCCGTCGCCGGTGCAGTCGATGTAGTTCTTTGCCGTCACTTTCCAGATGCCGGCCTTGGTTGCAAAGTAAGCGGCCTTGATTTTGCCTCCCTTGGTGTCGGCCTTGATGAAGAGCGCATGGTAGAGCAGCTCCACACCGGCTTCCTTGCACATCTGCTCGGTGGTGCGTTTCAGGCACTCGAAGTCGAAGGTCGTCAGGCCGTGGTGCCCTTTGTCGCGGTAGGCGGAAAAGGATCCGATTTCGGCCTTCAACGGGTGGATGGCTCCTCCCTGGGCAATCATGCGGTCCACGAGTTCCTCATAAAAGCCCCTGATCAGCAGCGTGTTGCCGTCGGGTGTGGTGCTCGACATGAACGGGGCCACGAGGCCGTTGGTTGCCATGCCTCCCAGATATCCGCCGCGCTCGGCAAGTATGGTCTTAGCACCGTGGCGGGCAGCGCACACGGCAGAGCCTATACCGGCGGGGCCGCCGCCAATCACCAGCACATCGCAATCGAAAGTACGCGTGACGGGGAGCTTAACCTGATTGTTGCAGGCGCATGAGCAAACGAGCAGCGCCGCGGCGAGGAGGATGGTAAAACGTCTCATACAATGGGAATTATTGTGCAAGATACGAAAAAATCAGTACAAAACCAGCCCAAGCACGGCGCCGGCCAGAATAATGAGTATGGGATTGACCTTGCCCCAATAGGAGGCAGCGAACGCCGCTCCGAGCAGCACCCAGCTCTTCCAGTCCACGAAATTCTCCCTCACCAGCGCGAAAGCCGGAGTAAGCCCGTCCCACGACGTGCGGACAATCAGGATAACGGCTGCAGCGGCAATCAGGCCCACCACCGTAGGACGCAGCCACCCCATAGTGCCCTCGAACAGCGTGCTGCTGCGGAACCTGGTGTAAAACTTAACGATGGCAAGCACGATAAGGAACGACGGCAACACCAGCGCAAGAGTGGCCACCGCTGAGCCGAGAACGCCCATCCACTGCAGCCCGGTGGCGTTGTAAAGCACGCTATAGCCGATGTATGTGGCGGCGTTGATGCCTATGGGGCCCGGCGTCATCTGCGAGATGGCGACGATATCCGTGAACACGCTCTCCGAAATCCACTCGTGCGCCACCACCACCTGCGTCTGAAGGAGCGACAGCATCGCATAGCCGCCCCCGAAAGTGAAGGCGCCCACCAGGAAAAAGGTCCAGGCCAGCTGCAATATGAGACTCACCGCTTCCATCGTTCAGTATAATAAGTTGCGCTGAAGCCCAGCACGATGACCACAAGCAGGATGTAAATCGGTGATACGTTCAGGAACGCCACCAGCACAAGCGAGACTACGGCGAGCAGCCACTTCCACCATGTGGTGCAGCTCTTGCGCGCCATGTTCAGCATGGGCACGGCGATGAGCGAGATGACCACCGGACGTATACCTTTGAACGCCCGCTCCACCCACGGATTGTCGCGGAACACCGAGAAGAACATGGCCACTGCAAGGATAATCAGGAACGACGGAGTAATGGATCCGAGCGTGGCTGCTATGCTGCCTTTGATTCCCCGAAGGCGGTAGCCGGCGAATATGGAAATATTGACTGCAAGCACGCCGGGGGCACTTTGCGAAAGCGCCACGATGTCCGGAAGCTCGTCGTCGGAAATCCATTTCCGCTTCGACATCTCCCGCTGGATGATGGGAATCATGGCGTATCCGCCCCCGATCGTGAACGCCCCTATCTTGGCGAACACGGTAAAAATCTGCCAGAGTGATACCTTTTGCCCTTCCATGTCAGTCAAGCGGATATTTGAAGATGTTGACCCTCCTGTCCGGAGAACTTCCGGCGTCCCTGCTGGCGAAGCCGATGTACAGGACTCCGTCCTTTATCTTGATGCCCTCAGCCTCGAAGTATCCCAGATCGGTAAGGCCCTCCGACTTGAGTAGTGAAAGATCGTCCACCCAGGGTATGGATACGGTTTTGAGCAACTTGCCGGAAGAGTTGATGAGGTAGGCAGTCGCCCAGTTCTTGCCCGTGCCGGCGGCAACGGCTTCAGGTTCTGCCCCTGCGCCACGGAAATACCACAGCTTGCCGTGATGCCATTCATAGCCCTGGGCTATGTTGTTCAACGGCATCTGGAATTTCACCAGCGGCGGGATTTTGTTCAGGTTGACAGCCTTGACTATCGGTTTCTCAGTCACTGCCGGGCTGCCGTACCTTATGCTGTAGCTGACCTGGATGTTCTCGACGGGCGCGGATTTTATGGTATCTATGTCATAAACATAAAACCAGGCGACATTGCTGATGTTCCGGCACCAGATGCCGACGGTGCGGTTGTCCTGGTCATACGCCGCGATCATCCGCTTCATCCCCGGAATCATGATGTTGAAATCGGCCTGGACGGGGAGGAATGTCTGGCCGTCGCGGAATTTTACACGGGAAAGCACCTGGGACTCGGCATACCGGTTGGTCTCGCCGCTCTCCAGGGTGCCGTAGTTTGAGACCCACAGCCAGTCTCCGTCGTCGCATCGCTCGACGAAGATATTGTCGCCATGTCCGTAATACTTCAGGTGCATGTATGACTGGGGCCCCTGGGCGCCTACGGGCTTGCGCGTGAAAGTGAGGGTGTGCGGTGCGCCGCATACCTGACAGGCATACATGTAGTCGTTGAAGAAGTCCCAGGACTGCACGACTGACTTGTAATAAAGGGTATGCCCGCAGCTGAATTTGCGGGCCGGGTCGTAAGCGGCGGTCATCTGGCCCATATCCACCACATATATCTTGCGTTCGGCGAAGATTCCGGATTCCGGTTCCGTGGCGCGGATAACGGTGCTGCCAGCCTTTTTGGCCGAAACCAGTCCGTCCTTGTCGATGGTAGCGACGGATGGATTGGAGGACGTATAATCTATTGTGTATGTTTTTCCGGCGACGCCTTCGGAAACCTCGCAAACGAGCGGAGCGGTCTCGCCGGGAAACAGGTCCAGCATGGGCCCGGTGAACTGCAGCACAGGATCGGGGTCCGGCTCCGGTTCCGGCGTGGGCGCAGGCTCGGGAGCGGGAGTCTCAGTCCCGGCCGGATCGTCGGGCACCACCTCGGGGCCGCAGGCAACCAGCAAGAGCAGGCAGATCAATATGCCGGGAAAGCGCTTCATTTTCTTAAAACTCCACTCAAAGATACGATTTTTTCAGTATATTTGACTGTCATGAAAACTATCAAACGTTTTATATTACTGATATCGGCTGCTTTATGAAAAAGAACAAGACACTTTCAATCATCGTACTGGCCATCTTGGCTTTCATTCTCCTGATCATAAGTTGCACCAAGATGGTCGACAACTCCGAGATCGGCATCAAGTTCAAGAAGTTCTCGCTTACCGACCAGGGTCAGCTCATCGCCACCGAAGTTACGGGCCTCATTTTCTACAACCCCATCACAACGAAGGTATTCACCTATCCCGTTTATATCCAGAGAGTTGATTACCAGCCGTTTACCGTCACCACCAAGGACGCCGCCGAGTTCACCATGGACCCCATGCTCGCTTACCAGCTTGAGCGCGACAAGGCGTCTTACGTGTTCAACAAGTACCGCCGCGACCTGCCGGAGATAGAGAAAGGCTACATGCGCACCTGCATCTACGACGCATACCGCATCAGCGCCAACAACTACACTTCCGACGAACTGATGGCCAACCGTGCCAAGTTCGAGCAGGAAGTGCGGCAGATGCTGGTGAACTCGTTGGGCTCAGAGGGCTTCAACGTGCAGGAGTTCACTTCCCGCATCACACCTCCCCAGTCGCTGAGCGCCGCCATCGAGGCCAAGAACCAGGCCATACAGGAGGCACTCAAGGCGGAGAATCTGGTCAAGCAGGCCGAGGCCAACGCCCAGATAGCCGTTGCCAAGGCCAAGGGTGAGGCAGAAGCCACCAAGGTGAAGGCCGACGCAGAGGCATACTACAACCGCACCATCTCCGCTTCCCTCAGCACCCTCATCGTACAGGAAGACTGGATAGAGAAATGGGACGGCAAGCTGCCCGAGGTCATGTCGCAGGGCAACGCCCTCATGATGAACCTGCCTGCCCTGAACGGCAAATAGCTGATCTCCAGTAGATTATGAAAAACCGATTGTGTCGTCTGACACAATCGGTTTTTCATTAGTAATTAATGGCCAGTTAGTTCTGGCGCACGATTTTTTCGCTTGACAGCCAGGCTATTTCTTTAGGTACTCGTCACCAGGGTGTCTGAGGGGTACGCCCCTCAGTCAAAGTAGTCAGGCTATTGACGAAGGTATTCGTCACCAGGGTGTCTGAGGGGTACGCCCCTCAGTCAAAGTAGTCAGGCTATTGACGAAGGTATTCGTCAATAGCCTTTGCGGCGGTTCGGCCGGCACCCATGGCGAGGATGACGGTGGCGGCGCCGGTGACGGCGTCACCTCCGGCGAACACGCCTGGACGGGTGGTCGCGCCGCTCTCGTCGGCGACGAGGCAGCCGCGGCGGTTAACCTCAAGACCTGCGGTGGTCTTGGAGATCATCGGGTTGGGCGAGGTGCCGAGTGCCATGATCACGGTCTCGGTCTCAATCTCGAACTCGCTGCCGGGCACGGGCACGGGGCTGCGGCGGCCGCTCTCGTCGGGCTCGCCGAGTTCCATGCGGATGCACTTCAGGGCCTTGACCCATCCCTTCTCGTCGCCGATAATCTCGACAGGGTTGGTGAGCATGTCGAAGATGATGCCTTCCTCGATGGCGTGATGCACCTCCTCCTTACGGGCGGGGAGCTCAGCCTCGGTACGGCGGTACACGATGTGCACCTCGGCGCCCAGACGCAGGGCGGTACGCGCTGCATCCATGGCCACGTTGCCACCACCGACCACGCAGACCTTCTTTCCGGCGTGGATAGGGGTCAGGTAGTCCTCGCGCCATGCCTTCATGAGGTTGTTGCGGGTGAGGAACTCGTTGGCGGAGAACACGCCGCAGAGGTTCTCGCCGGGGATGCCCATGAACTTGGGCAGACCGGCTCCGGAGCCGATGAACACGGCCTTGAAGCCCTCTTCGTCCATCAGGGAATCGATGGTGACGGTCTTGCCGATGATGACGTCGGTCTCGATCTTCACGCCGAGGCGGCGGACTTCTTCGATCTCGATCTTGAGCACCTTGTCCTTGGGCAGACGGAACTCGGGAATGCCGTATTCCAGCACGCCGCCGGCCTTGTGCAGGGCCTCGAAGATGGTGACGTCGTAGCCCCACTTGGCGAGGTCGGACGCGCAGGCGAGGCCTGCAGGGCCGGAACCCACAACGGCCACCTTGATGCCGTTGGCGGGAGCGCATTCGGCGCTTGCCTCACCGAGGGTGGTGTCGGCCACGAACCTCTCGAGCTTGCCGATGGCCACCGGCTCACCCTTCACGCCAAGCACACAGCTGCCTTCGCACTGGGTTTCCTGCGGGCACACACGTCCGCAGACGGCGGGCAGGGAGCTGTCTTCGGCGATGATGGCAGCGGCACCCTTGATGTCGCCTTCCACCACCTTGGCGATGAATTCGGGAATCTGGATATTCACCGGGCATGCGCTGACGCAGCGCGGGTTCTTGCAATGCAGGCAGCGGCTCGCCTCGAGCATCGCTTCCTCACGGTTGTAACCGTAGCAGACTTCTTCGAAATTGGTTGCGCGGACCTTGGGATCCTGCTCGCGGACCGCGACTCTGGGTATTCTGTTAGCCATTATTTGCCCCTCCCTATTTTACAGACGTGTGTTTCATTGACTTTTGCCTCTTCGGCCCTGTACTGGCCCTGGCGGCGCATCGCCTCGTCGAAGTCGACCTCGTAGCCGTCGAACTCGGGGCCTTCAACGCATGCGAAGCGGGTCTTTCCGCCAACGCTCACGCGGCAGGCGCCGCACATTCCGGTACCGTCTACCATGAGGGTGTTAAGGCTCACGATGGCGGGGATGCCGAGCTTCTTGCAGGTGAGGGTGGTGAACTTCATCATGATCATGGGACCGATGATAACGGCCTGGGTGTACTTGTGGCCGTCCTCGACCACCTTCTCGAGCATGTTGGTGCCCATGCCCTTGAAGCCGAAGGAACCGTCGTCGGTGCAGATGAAGAGATTGTCGCAAACTTCCTTCATCTCGTCTACGTAGATGAGGAGGTCCTTGGTCTTGGCGCCGATGATCACGTCCACGGGCACGCCATGCTCCTTGAGCCACTTGGCCTGCGGATACACGGGGGCGGTGCCGAGACCGCCGGCGATCAGGATATAGCGCTGCTTCGCAAGCTCTTCGGGGGCCATCTTCACGAAGTCGGAAGGCTGTCCGAGAGGGCCCACCACGTCGGCGAAGCACTCGCCAGCCTCGTAGGCGATGATGTCGGTGGTGGAAGCTCCGATGCGCTGGGTTACGATTGTTACGGTTCCTGCCTCACGGTCGAAGTCGCTGATGGTCAGGGGGATTCGCTCTCCCTTCTCATCGGCGCGAACGATGAGGAACTCGCCCGGCTGCGCTGCTGCGGCAAGACGGGGGGCCGACACCTTCATCCTGCAGATGATGGGCGTCAGCATTTCTTTGGTAATAATTTCGAACATGTTATTGAATACTGGTTATCAATTTCTGAATCAATGCAAAAGCCTCGGACGCAGGCGCAGGTTCCTCGCCGTGGTCGGTGACCACGAGATCGTAGATCTGCCCGGGGAACTGGTGGCGTCCTATCTTGAAGCGCGCGCCGCTGCACACGGCCGCGTAGCGTTCGTCTATGCTGGGAACTGAATTGAGCGCGATGAACACGTCGGAGGTGGTGCGCAGGTCTTCGTCGTCGGCTCGGATGTAGCGGACCACGGCGCCGTTCCGGGCGAAGAAAGACTTGATGGCGACCTTGAGCGGCTCGAGACCCGCCTCCGAGTCGTCGGTGAACACCACAACGCTGAACACCTCCGACAGGGGGATGACCCCTGTGGCGGTGCGGCTGCGGTGGGAACGAAGGCAGAGCCGGCGTATCAACTTGCGCATCAGTTTCATATCTGCCCGCCGTTGGAAGCTATGAGGGAACGGATTTCCGCCTTGGCGTCGCGCCAGCGGGGAATGTCGATCTTGGTGCCGATGACCTCGACCACCTTGGCCGCGATGATGGAACCCACCTCGCCGCAGACCTTCAGCGGCATGCCGAGGGAGTGGGCGTAGAGGAATCCGGCAGCGTAGGTGTCGCCTGCGCCGGTGGCGTCGATGGTGTTGGCTGGCCAGGCCTCGATGTAGTACTCCTCGTCGCCGGACTTGACCCAGCTGCCGTCCTTGCCGACCTTGAGAACGGCGATTTTGCAGTGGGAAGCTATCTCGTCGAGCATCTCCTGTGCGGAATTGAGCTTGGTGAAGGCCCGGCCTTCGGTCTCGTTGGCGAAGACGATATCGACATAACGATCAACGATATCGTGCAGGAAGGCGTTATTGCTCTCCACCACGTTGTAGGAGGCCATGTCGAGGGATATGATGCATCCCGCCTCGTGCGCCAGCTCCACCGCCTTGCGGATGAGCGCCTGGTTCTGCACCAGGTAGCCCTCAATATGGAAGTAGTCGTGGCCGGCGAAATACTCGGGCTTGAGGTCCTCGGGCACGAGGTCGAGGGCTGCGCCCAGATACACCGCGAAGGTGCGCTCGGCGTTGCCTCCGCTCACGAACACCATGGAACGGCCGCTCGAATGCTCGCTCTTGAGCAGGAGCGTGTTCACGCCATACTGCTCCTGGTCGCTCTTGAAAAGGAGGCCGAGCTCGTCGTCGCCGATCTTGCCGATGAAGCTTGACTCCATGCCGAAGATTGCCGTGCAGACTATGGTGTTGGCTGCGCTGCCTCCGGCTACATATTTGACTCCCAGGGGTTTGAGCGCCGCCCATATCATGTCGCCCGTCTCCATGTCGACGTGCTGCATGCTGCCCTTGGGCAGATGGTAGGTATTCAGCAAGGTGTCGTCCGGCAGGACGGCCAGTATGTCCGTAAGGGCATTCCCTATTCCGAGTATAGATTTCATATCCTACAAATATACGAATTATAAGTATAATTTGGTATCTTTGCAGCCGTGATAAAGAAGTATTTGATCGTTTTTCTGATATCCATGGTACCGCTGATCGAGATCCGCGGCGCCATGCCGTACGCCGTGGGCTTCGGACTGCCGCTGGTTCCGTCGTGCATAGTGGCCGTTCTGGGCAACATGCTGCCCGTGCCGTTCATCTTCCTGTTCGCCCGCAAGATACTCGAGTGGGGCAAGGACAAAAAGGTCATCGGCGGCTTTTTCACCTGGTGCCTCGAGAAAGGCGAGAAGGGCGGCCGCAAGCTTGAGGCCAAAGCCGGCCGCGGCCTCTACTGGGCCCTGCTCCTGTTCGTGGGTATTCCCCTGCCCGGCACCGGCGCCTGGACCGGCACCCTTGCCGCCAGCATCCTCAACATGGACTTCAAGAAAAGCGTGTTGTACGTGATGCTCGGCGTCGTGCTCGCCGGCGCCATCATGCTCGCCGCCTCCCTCGGCGTCTTCGGCGCGATACGGCTGTTCAACTGATAATCATTACTCAAAATATGGCAAAGAAAGTTCTTCTTATGATTCTTGACGGTTGGGGCGAAGGACGCCACGACCACAGCAACGCAATCTATACCCAGGGCGCGCCCTTCATCGACAGCCTCAGGGCAAAATATCCCATGGCACATCTCCACGCCTGCGGCGAGTACGTCGGCCTGCCCGACGGCCAGATGGGCAACTCCGAGGTCGGACACATGAACCTCGGCGCCGGCCGCATCGTATACCAGGACCTGGTGAAGGTCAACATGGCCTGCCGCAAGCACGAGCTGATGGAAAACAAGGAGATCAAGGCCGCATACGACTACGTGAAGGCCAGCGGCAAGAAGCTCCACTTCTTCGGCCTCTGCTCACACGGCGGAGTGCACTCCTCCCTGGAGCACCTCTACGAGTTCCTCGCCGAGGCAAAGAAGGCCGGCATTAAGGACGTGTACGTGCACTGCTTCATGGACGGCCGCGACACCGACCCCCGCAGCGGCTACGGCTTTGTGAAGGAGCTAGAAGAGAAGATGGCGCAGACCACCGGCCGCGTGGCCACCGTCTGCGGACGCTTCTACGCCATGGACCGCGACAAGCGCTGGGCCCGCATCAAGGAAGCCTACGACATGCTCGTCGAGGGCAAGGGCGCACAGTTCACAAGCGCCCTCGAAGGCATCCAGGCATCGTACGACGCCGAAGTGACCGACGAATTCATCAAGCCCATCGTGATAACCGAGGGCGGCAAGCCCCTCGCAAAGGTGGAGGAAGGCGACTGCGTGATCTTCTACAACTTCCGCAACGACCGCGCCCGCGAGCTCACCAACGTGCTCACACAGAACGACATGCCCGAAGAGGGAATGCACACCATCCCCCTCCACTACTGCACCCTCACTCCCTACGACGCGTCATTCCAGGGCCTGCACATACTCTTCCCCAAGGAGGAGGTCACCGACACCCTCGGCGAGACCATCTCCAAGGCCGGTCTGCGCCAGCTACGCATCGCCGAGACCGAGAAGTACGCGCACGTGACCTTCTTCTTCAACGGCGGACGCGAAACTCCGTTCGAGAACGAAGACCGCATCCTGGTCAACTCCCCCAAGGTGGCGACCTACGACCTGCAGCCCGAAATGAGCGCGGTGGAGGTTACCGACCGCCTGTGCGAAGCCATCCGCAGCGAGAAGGAAGACCTCATTATCCTCAACTTCGCGAACGGCGACATGGTGGGCCACACCGGAGTGTACAAGGCCATCTGCAACGCAGTCGGATGCATCGACGGATGCGTCGAGACCACCGTCACCTGCGCCCTCAACCACGGCTACACCGTGCTGCTCACCGCCGACCACGGCAACGCCGACTACGCAGTGAACGAGGACGGCAGCCCCAACACCGCCCACTCCCTCAACCTGGTGCAGTTCATTGTAATCGGCGCCGGCGACGAGGTCAAGACCGTGAAGGACGGAGCGCTCTGCAACGTGGCTCCCACCATCCTCAAGCTGATGGGAATCCCGCAGCCGGCCGCAATGACCGCGGAGCCGCTGATCTAACGATCATCGGCTCCCGCTGCGCGGCAGCTACCATCCCCCTGCACCCCCAGGGGACGGGGGAAAGGTTTCCCCCGCACGGCTTGCGCCGTCCCCCTTCTGTCGGCCTTCGGCCTCCGGATTCCAGCGATCAGCAGCTCCCGCTACGCGGCGTAACTTTTATAAATAAATCGAACTATTGTCAGTGTTATTGGCGTCAAATCTCCCATGTTTGCGTTTAAGAGCAGAGAATTCAGAAGAGAAATAAACAGAACAGCCATTTATGGGATCTTCATTGGTATGAATTAATTTAAAGCGCCCACCCGTCAAAGAGCACACCTTGTTATTCAAATCTTTGTACTCTACTGAAAAACTTCCGGAATGATATTTATCTGTCGGAGGCTGATCGAATAGAATTGTAGCTGAAAGCACTTGATAATCATTTTTTGACCTATCTGTAAGATAAACTCTGTCTCCGTCCAAATATGCGGGACCGTCTGCAAATACGTCATCTGGTGTCAATAAAAAAGCTATGAAACGAAAGAATACATGATCGTCTTTCGAATCAAGATAAGGATAATCACGGGCATATACATAGGACCAAATCAACATTGAATCTATGGATTCTCTAGCGAGGCAAACAGTATATGCTGTAGGCGGGGCGAAAAAAGGAACGTCAGGAAGAGGCTGCACATATTCAATGGATGAGGCAAAAAAACCCAGAGAGTTTCTCAATTCATTTGTGGGGACCACACCATTGAATGGATTATCACAAGACGCATCGTCATTGTTCAGCGACAACAGAGAACAGCCCACCAATAGCGCTGCCATTAAAGACAAGACAACAACTATATAGTTCTTCATATAAAACTTTAGAAATAATACGTTCAATTATAACTCGGAACTTGTCCTGTACATAAATACCATAACAGCTTCTGCTGTCACATTATTATTGACATCTGTACAACTATATGGTATTACAACCTGACACAGTATTGTGCTTATATGCCATGATTACGTCTAAAACTCGCAAACTCAGAAATAAAACAATAACTATCGGGCCATTGAGCCTCAGGTGCCGTAGCAATCCCGACCACTGTATGGAACAATTTAAAGCGCCCTCCGTTCAACGAGCACACCTTGTCTTCCAAATCTTTGTATTCAATTGAAAAACCGCCGGAATGATAATTATCAGTCGGAGGCTGATCGAATAGTATTTTCGCCGAAAGTATCTGATAATCATTCTTCTCCTTATCTGTAAGATACACTCTGTCTCCATCCAACTTTGCGAGGCCGTCTGCGAACACGTCATCTGGTGTCAACAATAAAGCGATGAAGGTAAAATAATTATCCTCCTCCTTCGAATTATTCCAATAATAAGTTTTGTCTTCTGCCGAATATTTCCAATCAGGAACATAATAAGCGCAAAGTTTGGAATATATGAGCATGGAATCAACCTGCTCTCTTACAAAGCAGAATGTGGTCATGCACGGATCTTCCCAAAGATACCTCTGTGGTTGCCTGTATTGAATGGCAGAAGCATAAAAGCCAAGCGAGTTGTCTGTCTCGCTGGCAGGCCGGACACCATTGAATGGATTGCTGGATGCCTCGTCCAGATTATCAACGAGAGAGAAAAAGCTACAGCCCGCCGCTGATGCCGCTAAAAGAATATATAATAGCCATTTAAACAACCTCATTATAATATGCCTTTAACGTCAAATATAGTAATATTTCAGAGAAACGCAAAATGGCCGGCAGGTATAAGTAGGATGCCTGGCGGCTTTGGAAATACGGAGCAGCTGTGCGGCAGTAGCTCCCGCTATTTCGTATGTTTGTCCTCAAAACAACACGAAAATGAGGATAAACGGACATTTTGTCAGTTTATCCTCAAATCATCCCGTTTTTGTGGACGGATGGCCAAATCAGAACTCTATGTCGGCGTAAATCGGATAGTGGTCCGAGATGTATTTCTTGCCGGCGTAGGGGTTATTGACCACCTTGAAGCGCAGGCAGCTGCCGAAGCCGCTGTAGTAGATGTAGTCGATAGGCGTAGCGACCTTGGCGTCGTATTCCTTGCCCGGGTCTCCGGATGTGAAAGGATTGATGCTGAAGCCATTGAATGAGCCATCGGTGTCGGCCTCCACGGCGCTGAAACGCGCGCTCTTCATGAGCTTGGAGATGTCGGTGAGGCAGTCGTTGTCGGGCAACACGTTGAAGTCGCCGGTCAGGACCATGGGGACCCCGTCCGGGTTCATCTCCTGTATCTTCTTGTAAATCAGCGCCAGTCCCTCCCTGCGGGCAACCACGCCCTTGTGGTCGAGGTGGGTGTTCACGAAGTAGAACTTCTTGCCTGTCTCAATGTCGCGCAGCAGGGCCCAGGTGGCGGTGCGCTTGCAGGCGGCATCCCAGCCCTTGCTCGGCTCGTCAGGAGTCTCGGAGAGCCAGTATGTGCCCCACTCGAGCAGCTTGATGCGGGTGGAATCGTAGAACACCGACATGTGCTCGCCTTTGGAGATACCGTCCTCACGTCCCACTCCTACGGCTTTGTACTCGGGGCACTGTTCGAGGATATACTGAATCTGGAAGTCATAGGCTTCCTGCACGCCGAACACTGCCGGGCGGATATCACGGAGCATTGCGGGAGTGGCCTCCTTGCGCAGTTCCCATGCATTTTCGCCGTCCTTGGCAACGCCCAGACGGATGTTGTAAGACATTACGCGGATGCCTGCCGACGCGCTCAGCGCAATCAGCACTGCAAATAAAGAAAGTACGAGCTTTTTCATAACAAGCGTAAAGATAGGAAAAATCCGGTTCACCTGCAATCTTCCGGTCGGCATATGAACGCTTTAACGAAGTGCAAAAATACTTTTTTTGTACGAGAATAGCCAGTGCGTAATTACGGTAGTATCTCCAGATTTTATGCCGCAAAACGCGATATTTTCTGCTAAATCTATGAAAAATTTCGAGATTTAGCAGAAAATGTTTATCTTGCACCATCAAATAGATGCTGCTATGCTCATAGGGAGAAAAGAAGAACTCACAGAGTTGAAGGATGCTTTCAAGTCCGAGTATTCCGAGTTCGTGGCGGTATATGGCCGTCGGCGTGTCGGCAAGACCTTCCTGGTCAGGGAAGCCTTCAACTATGAATTCACCTTTCAGCATACTGGCGTGGCAAAGGCGAAGATTGCCGGGCAGCTGGCCGCCTTCCGCACATCGCTTATCGACTGCGGGTATGTGGACTGTCCGAAACTCTCCAGCTGGTCTGATGCCTTCAATGCCCTAAAGGTTGTCATCAAGTCCAGCCGGAAGAAAAAGAAGGTGGTTTTCATCGATGAGATTTCATGGATGGACACGCCCAAGTCGCAGTTCGTTTCTGCGCTGGAGCATTTCTGGAACGGATGGTGCAGTGCCAGGAAGGATGTGCTTCTGATTATCTGCGCATCGGCCACTTCGTGGATTATCAACAAGGTCATAAAGGACCGTGGCGGTCTTCATAATCGCGTGAGTGTGCAGATTTATCTGATGCCTTTCACCTTGAAGGAATGCGAAGAGTACCTGCTGAGCCGTGGCATCCGGATCAGCCGGTATCAGATTCTTACGCTCTATATGGTGATGGGTGGCCCTGCCTATTATTGGAGCCTGCTGCAGAAGGGAAAGTCCGCAGCGCAGAATATCGACAACCTTTTCTTTGCCGAGAATGGCAAACTGCGCGGCGAATACAATGCGCTCTATGAGTCGTTGTTCAAAAATCCCGATCGTTACATCAAGATCGTGGAAGCCCTGGGTGGCAAAGGCATAGGCCTTAGCCGGCAAGAGTTGGTGGATGACTATGGACTGGAGAACAACGGTGTGCTGACCACCTGCCTTGAGGAATTGGAGCAGTGTGGGTTCATCCGCAAGTACAATGCTTTCGACAAGGAAAAGAAAGAGGCCCTGTTCCAGCTCATTGACAACTATACGTTGTTCTATTACAAGTTTATCCGTGAGGCAGGTGGCGACACGGCCTTCTGGATGCATTCATTGAATTCGGGCCTTTACCGCGCCTGGTCCGGGCTGGCCTTCGAGCGGGTTTGCCTGCAGCATGTGGGGCCCATCAAGGCCGCGCTTGGCATTGCCGGAGTGATGACACGCCAGTGTGCCTGGCGGGCAGACCGGAAGAAACTCAGTCCGGGAGAGAGGGGTGCCCAGATTGACCTCCTCATTGACCGCAAGGACGACATTGTCAGCATTTGCGAGATGAAGTGGGCGTCCGAACCCTATGTCATCGACAAGGATTATGACGAGAAACTCCGGAACAAGGTGGCCGCCTTCATCCGTGAAACAGGAACAAACAAGTCTGTACTTGTCTCAATGGTCACCACTTACGGTGTGAAAGAGAATACGTACTCTGATGCAGTCCAGTCCCAGGTGGTCCTGGAAGACCTATTTGTTTAGACACTATTTTCTGCTAAAAGTCTCTTAGGAGACGGGATTTAGCAAATTATCATCGGCAAGTTCCGGAATGCGCTGAGAGCAATCAGCACTGCAAATAAGGATAATACGAGCTTTTTCATAACAGTCGTAAAGATAGGGAAAATCCCAGCGAGTTTTGCAATATATTAGTTGGTTTTACACCATTAATGTCAAAGATAGTAATAATTCCATAATCGGTCCATCTGCACTATGACTTGCTTTCTTTGAACAAGTCCCGGAGCCAGGCCGGGAGCGTTCGGCCGTCGATGGTATCGCCAAGCTTTGTTCTGATGTTGCCGTTGATAAGATACACGCTTCCGCTGTCAATTATGTCGGTCAGTTCTTTTGAGACGAATCCGGACGCATAAAGAGAACACAAACCGACCTCTTCTGAGTTCAGGCCACGCTCAACAAGCTTTGCAACGAAATCAGGGAAAGACAGAGAATACAGTAGTCCAATATTCCTTAACATCTCTTGATTGTCGCGTTTGAGATTATGAAGGACACTTCTTTGAAGTGGCTTAGTCGGAACGTTTTGGAAATAAGGAGCGAGGGCTTGAAGGCGAATACTCAGTTGATCTTTTACATCAGAAAAGTCTTCTTCGCAATTATTGAAAGATTCTCGTATAAAGGCATATTCTCCTTTTATTTCATCGTACGCACGTTGTAGCTGCCGTTGTTTGCGGCGGTTATACACTATTGACGTGGCAAGGGCCGCCAGCATGAAACCGACCAGAATCGACAAGAGGACAATCTTGTTCTTTCTCTGCTCTCTTTCTATTCCATTGTTATATCGTTCTTCCAGAAAGCGTACATCATTATTGAAGATTCTCATGTTCATGGTCTCAATCAGCCTCCGGCTTTCCTGAACGGATGCGACATAATTATCGAAGTCCCTCAAACCCTGATATAACCTTGTAGCTGCCGAATAGTATTTGATCGAATCCTGAATACTGGAAGAAGGGGCTAGATGAACGCAGGCTAAAGATTCCTTGGCTTTATCATAATCCTTACAGCGTAGCATAATTTCCGTAAACAGTATTGGATTCGGTCGGCGATGTTCTTTTTGGCATGCCTCTGCATACAAAGAGTAATACCGGGATAAAGAATCAGTGTCTTCTTTCGTATGAAAAAGCATTCGATACAGTAATTGCGAATAATAATCGGAAGGATAAGACTCGCCACGATTTCTTATCCAGTTTGTCAAGGAATCCAACTCCATGGACGCTCTTTCATAATGGTTTTGGTTATATAGCAATACGATAACGTCAAGACAACTTCTGACGTAGAAAAAAGAGTTGTTGAGTAGAGGAGACGCGGCTTTTGCTTTATAAGCTTCATTCAACGCTCTATCAAGGGCAAGTTGTTTAAAATAAACCCTGGTCTTTGCGGAATAGAGACGTGTAACATATTCCCCTGTGATGCCAGGATCAATAAAAGACTCTGCTTTTATATAGTCAAGAAGAGCTTGGTCATACTTCTCTGCATTTTCAAAAACACGACCCAAATAATAGTATGACAAAAAAGAACGGGACGGATCTTTGTGTTTACTGAAATAATCAATCGCAGGACGAATAATTGAGTCATTCTTGAGGTCTATGTAATTCTTGTCCAAAGCCATGGAATACAATAGTGAATACAACCCTTTGTCAGCAGTCGAATAAAGACTGTCGGACATGAGTCGGAGCTCTTTCAATGCACATGCTGGATCTGATTGAATATAACTCTCGATACATAACAGCTCATCATTGAAACGAGGAGGATGGCAAGAAATACATGTAAGAACGATAGTAACGAGGAAACACAAACGCCGCATATTGACTCTGTTTATTCAATAGCAAATATAGCCTAATATTCGACCACTTTCAACCACCCCTAAACTTTAATTTTTCAACACGTTGTAATTCAGCAAATTACCCACCGCTAGTTTAAACTTTTCATTGCTGTTAATAGGAAAAGAAGCGTTAACTTTGCAGAAAACCATAACCATATCTATTCTATTAAAAAATTGCTGTACATGAAACAGTTACTATTATCTATTGTTTGTTTTGCGCTTCTTTCTTCATGCACTCATAATGTGGATAATCGCGAAGACCGGTATTTGGCGAGTTATAGAGGAAAGTATCTAGTCAATGAAGACTCTCATGTCTCACAATTGGGGTTTACGCCCAACTTAACCATCCTGCTCACTTTGATGTCGAACAATAAGTGTGAAGTCAATGCGGGGATTAATGAGTGGCCAATCAAAACGGAAGTTGACATCTTAAAGCTCAATTATCAAAGAACGGATTCCGGCCTTGTTCTTTATGATTCTGACCCTTCTATACCAAGAATTACGGTTAAGGCGAAAGACATTCACCCTGAATGTAATGATGAGCAAGATATAGTAAATTATCTTGGAGCGCAGATAGAACTGCAATGGCATGAATCTTTGGGCGCGACTTGGGATAAATACGCTACAGCAGCGCATTGGCCAATGGAGTTAACCATATCTTGGGTGGATTCTGGTATGGATGATATTACTCTATCCGGCGCTGAATAATAGTCCTCAGCAAAAAATCGAACAACCTTTTGTTTTTTCTTTTTTTTACTTTGCAAGCAAGTAGCTTCTTACAACATAGATAAGAGCCGGAATAACACTTTGCAGATTACGGCAGCCATCTGCTTTCTCTCGCCGGCAGGCAAGCGTCAGGCGGGGCGGAGGTTTTGCTTTGAGCGGCCCTAGCCATCCGCGGCTGGTAGCGGAAGGGGCCCGCAGGATGCGACTGGCCGCGTGGAGCTTGCTCCAAAGCAGCCAGAAGTATTCTGTGGGAGGGATGAGCGAAGCGAAGGCCCGAAAAGCAATTCTTCGCCCGCCAGCTTGCCCGCCGGCGGGCGCAGTAATGCTATTTCAGTCCTCTGGCCCTCAGCAGGGCGGCGGGATCGGGATCCTGGCCGCGGAAGGCGCGGTAGAGGGTCATGGGCTCCTCGCTGCCGCCCTTCTCGAGCACATTGTGGCGCAGGCTCATGGATGTCTCCTGGTCGAAGATGCCCTTCTGCTTGAACAGCTCGAAGGCATCTTTGTCCAGCACCTCGGCCCACAGATAGCTGTAGTAGCCAGCGCTGTAGCCGCTGGAACCGAAGATATGGTTGAAGTAGGTGCTGCGGTAGCGCGGGATGATCTCCCCGATCAGGCCCATTTCCTTACAGACCTTTGCCTCGAACTCCTCGACATCGATGCCCTCGACGGAGGACAGCTCATGCCACTTCATGTCCAGGATGCTGGCGGCGCAGAGCTCGCCGGTGGTGAATCCCTGGTTGAAGTTGGATGCCGCCTGCACCTTGGCCACAAGCTCGGCGGGGATGACCTCACCCGTCTTGTAATGGAAGGCGTAGGTGGCCAGCACCTCGGGCTCGAAGGCCCAGTTCTCGTTCACCTGCGAAGGGAACTCCACGAAGTCGCGCTTGACGGAGGTGCCGCTGGTGCCCCTGTAAACGCACTGGCTCAGCAGCCCGTGCAGGGCGTGGCCGAACTCGTGGAACATGGTCTCCACCTGGTCGATGGTGAGGAGAGAAGGATTGTCGGCGGTAGGCTTGTTGAAGTTGCCCACGTTCACGATAACCGGGCGCACGCCCTCTTCCTGCTCCACGAAATTGGTCATCCATGCGCCTCCCCTCTTGCTGTCGCGGGGGAAGTAGTCGGTGATGATGATACCGATGAGGGAGCCGTCGGAATCGCTCACCTTGAACGCCTCGCACTCGGGGTTGTAGAGCTTAACGTCCTTGACAGGCTCGAAGCTGATGCCGTAGAGTTTGGATGCGGTGGCGAATACGCCCGCGCGCACGTTTTCCATCTTGAAGTACTGCGACACCTCGGACTCGTCGAGGTCGTAACGGGCCTTGCGGACGCGCTCGGCGTAGTACATGTAGTCCCAGGGCTCGATCTTGGAGCCGGCGGGCAGAAGGCCGGCGGCCACGTCCTCGTCCATGAGCTTCTGCATGTCGTATACTTCTTCGCGTGCGCGGAGCATGGCTGCATCCATGATTTCCTTGAGGAAGGCGTCAACGGTAGGGGCGTCGTGTGCCATCTTGTTCTCGAGGATGAAGTCGGCCGGGCTGTTGTATCCGAGGAGTTTTGCCTTTTCGATGCGGAGCTCCATCTCGCGGAGCACCACGGCCTTGTTGTCAAATTCGTCTCCATGGTTGCCGCGCTCGGAATAAAGGCGGAAGATCTTCTCGCGAAGCGCCCTGTCGGACTCGGAAGCCATTTTGTCGTAGTACTGCGACACGGGGAAGCCGAGTTCCTCCTTGAAGGCATTGGACTGTGCCAGGAGGTTGTTGGCGAAGTTCAGCGTAAGCGTGGAGAGCTCGCTGTTGATCTCGCGCATGCGGGCCTGGGAAGCTTCGTCAAGGCCCACTCCGTTGCGGACAAAGGACTCATAGAGGTCCTTCAGCAACATCTGCTGCTCACGGGTAAGACCGCTCTGGTCGGCCTCGTAGACCGCCTTAACGCGGGCAAAGAGATCCGGGTTCATCAGGATGTCGTCGCTGTGGGCGGAAATCATGGGGGTGGCCTCCTCGACCACGGCGTTGAGCTCGGGGCTGTAGTCGGATTCGATGAGGTTGAAGAGCACGGCTCCCACCTTGCTCAGCAATTTGCCGCTGGCATCGTAGGCCGCCACGGTGTTCTCGAAGGTCGGGGCGTCGGGGTTGTCGATGATGGCCTGTATCTCCGCCTTCTGCTCCTCCATACCGGCATTGACCGCCGGCATATAGTCAGCCACCTTTATCTTGTCGAACGGCGGAATTCCGTACGGAGTGTCCCACTCCTGGAAAAATACATTCTTCTGACAACCCGTCATGGCCACCATAAACGCTAACGCAAATAATACTTTCTTCATATTGATGCTTCTGACGGAAAAAAGCTATAGGGGTCTGCAGACTACGGACCTACGGTCCTATCCCTCCCATCTTCGATGGGCCCCTCCCACTCACGCTGCGTGGGCGCAGACGGTCTGCAGACCCCTATAGCTTTTTTCCGTCAATAATAATTAATTGATCTTAACTGAAACCGAAGGTTCATCAACGAGGGTGAACTGGGCGGCACCGCTGTATATCGAAAGGATACCGGTGATGCTGCAGGTGGCTCCGCCGGTAAGGAGGCGGGAGTCGAGCACCTCGTCGGAGAACTTGGCATATCCGCTGGTACGCACCTGGACGTCAACACTGCCCACCTTGAAATAATGCGACACGTAGTTGGCGGTTGCGTACTTGATCATGATTTCCTTGTAGGTGAGCTCGGCGTCGGTGCCGAAGCTGTCGAGCACCTTGCCGGGCTGCAGATAATCGGAAGGCTTGCCGGTGATGGGGCCGTAGCGGGTCGAACCGCTGCCCACCTGGGCAGCATCCCATGCACCGCTGCTCACATACTCGATGAACTTGGCCTTGGACATCGACCAGGTGTCGATACCCCAGACGCCGCCGTCGGACAAGAAGATACGGTTCTCGGGATTGCCGCTCTTGTGAGGCAGGTTGGGATTAGGATACAGCAGGGCGAAAATCTCGTTGCCGTACTTGAGGCCGTTGATGGTGACCAGCTTGCCCCAGAGCTCTCCGGTATAGCCGGCGGAAAGGGCTGCCTTCAGCTCAGTCTCGCCTACCACGGCGGGAGTGAGAGGGTCGGCGAACGCTCCGCGGAATACGTGAGAGTCGATGATAGCCTGGGAATCGATATACGAAGTCTCATACTCGTTGGTGGTGGTGCTGTCGGGCTCGAGACCAAGCTGCGGCATGCCGTTGTAGGCGCCCAGCGTGAGGTTGTCGCACTTCACATATATCCACTGCCCGAGCTTGTAGTCGCTGTAGAGCGAAGACTTTCCGAGCTTGAGGTCGATGCCGCCGGTCTCGTCCTGGATATAGATCTCGCGGTAGACGTTGCCGGTGCGGTCGCTGGAAATGACCTGGCCCTTGATCCAGATGTTGCCGAAGAGTTCGACTCCCCCGCTCTTGTACATGGCCTTGAGGTCGCGTATGGAGGTGAAACCGTTGCATCCCAGGGAGCTGAGGTCCTGCTCGGTGTAGAGCTTCATTGCCGCGGGCTTGTTCTCCCCGAAGGTGAACACGGGATCCCATTCCTCCTTCAGGCTCTTGCAGGAAGAAAACGCCACGAGGGCCACTGATAAAACGATGAATATCTTTTTCATAAGCCTAGAACCTGAAATAAACGTTAAGCATGTAATTGAAACCGGACATGTAGAAGTACTTCGAGTCGAAGCGGTAATAGCGCTCCTTGGACACGGTGTTGTCGACCATACGGGTCTGCTCGTAACCGCCGGTCTTGACATCGGTGTTGTTCAGGAGATTCTTCACATTGAGCGAGAAGCCCAACTGGTACTTGTACTTGATGTACCACGACTTGCCCACGGATGCGTTCACGAGCACGGCAGGAGCGAAACGCTCCTGCTTGGTCATGTAGGCGATCTCAGCCGGGGTCACGTTGTTGTCGGGGCCTGCGGTAGCGTAGTCGGTGCGGTACAGGGGGTTCATGTCGAGATAGGACTCTCCGAAGTATTCCACGTCGGCGTCGATGAACCAGTAGTTGTAGTTGTATGCAAGGCCGAGGGAAGCCGCAATCTGCGGAGTCGAAGGCAGATAGTGCTGCTGACGGTTGCCGTTCTCGTCGTAACCGCAGCGCCAGTAAGGCACCAGCACGTCTTTCATCACCACCTCGGCGCTGTTGTCCACGGTCTGGGTCATGCGGGGAGTGGAGGTGTACTCGTAGCGGCCGGCGGCCAGGACACCCTGGAGCGAGAGGTTGTTCACCAGATAGGTGGGGATCTTGAATCCGAGCTCCAGACCGTAGTTCTGCTGGTCGATATTGCTGATGGCGAAGTTGGAGAAGGCGTTCTGCAGGTCGTCGTAGGCGCTCATCACCTTGCTCTGGTCCTTGATGGAGGTGTAGTAAAGCGTGGCTCGCACGTTGATGCCGTTGCCGGAGTACTGCCAGTTGACGTCGCTGGAGAAGGTCTTGATAGGAGCGATATCGTCTATCATGGTGTTGCGGGTCCTAGGAGAGAGGAACACCTGGTTGAACTTGGGCGCATCGTTGAAGTAACCCACGTTCGCATAGACGCGCTGGTTGCCTCCGATCACGTAGTTCAGGCCGAGCTTGCCGGCGTAGGTGAGGAAGTTCGCATGCTTGGAGCTGCCGTACGAAGTCTCGTCGGTGGCGACGATACCCTCATTCTTCCAGGCTGCGGCCATGGTCTCGTTGTCCGGCTGGCCGGGGAACAGACCCTTGCGGAGGAGACCCTCGCGCCAGAAGGATTCATATCCCAGACGGCCGCCCACGTTGGCGCTGAAGTTTCCGAACACGAACTTGCCGTTAACCCATCCGCCGTAGTTGCGGACCTGGGCCAGATAGTCGTATCCGTACTTGTCGCCCTCGTGGAGGATGCGGGAGGCGCCGTTGTTTGCCATGTAGTACTCGAGGTCGTTCTGGAGCTTCCAGGGCTGTGCGGCAAAGTCGCGCTCGGCGAAGTTGTCGATGTCGAGGAAGTACTGGCCACCAAGGAGATCGGCCACGATCTTGTAGTTCTCGGTGCGGTTGATGCGGGCGTTGAGGCCGCCGGTGACGGTCACGAAATCGGCCGCACGCCACTTGAACGATGCTGCAAAGTTAAGGTCGTTCTGGTCTACGTGGCGCTCCTCCTGCACATACTTGGAACGTCCGCCCTCCTGGATGGCGTTGACGTTGTACAGACGGTCCCAGTTGATGTGGGTGAGATTGGGATAGAGCTCGGAGAATTTCCAGACCTCGTTGGCCCAGCCCCACTTTGCGTAGTTGGCGCGGTTCATGTCGGGATTCTCGTCGTAGAAGTAGCTCGGCAGGTTGCGGTAGTAGTCGGGGCGGGGATCCTGGGCGTCGTACCAGTCGAGTGCGGTGTAGCCGTTCTTGCCGAAACGGTACAGCACGGTGGCGCTGCCCTGGAAGGCGTCGGACGGCGTGAAGTCGTACTTCAGGAACGCAATGGGCTCATGCGTCTTGCGCACGCGGGCGTTGCGGACCTTGCCGTTCTGGTAACCCCAGTTGGAGTTGTACATGTTGTCCTTCATCAGGTCGTAGACTTCCTGGGTGGACGCGTTCTGCGCTCCCCTCTCGCCGGGCGTTCCGAAGAATGCGAAGCTCAGCTTATGGGTGCTGTTGAACACCTTGTCGGCGGCAAGATAGTATGCGAACGAGCGGTAATAGACACCGTCGATCCAGTCGTTGCCGCCCAGACGGGCGCTCACGTTTGCGGCGAACGCCCAGCCGTTGTCCATGGGACCTGTGGCGTAGGAGGCCATGAGGCGGAGGCGGTACAGGGTGCTGTTGGTGAGCACGCTGCCCCTGAGACCCTTGCGCACGTTCAGGGCGTTGCCGAAGATGTTGGTGAGGCCGTTGTAGCCGCCGAAGCCATAGTCGGACACCTCGGAACCGTTCACCGTCTCCTTCGAACGCATCGCCTCGTTGAGGCCGCTCCACAGCGAGAACGGAGAGTAACCGGTAATGGCGTCGTTAAGCTTCACACCGGCCAGATAAACGTCCTGAGACTCGGAGCTGTATCCCCTGGCGCGGAAACGCACAGAGGAGAAGTTGTATCCGGCGATGTTGTTGAACACGTCGTTGGAGCCGAACAGGATGGTGGGGTTGTCGTTGTAGCCCGAATCGTCGAGGTCGAAGGCGGCGAAGGAGTCTTCGTCGAGTTCGGTCACCTGCTGGATGGCTGTCATCGACAGGTTGAACATATTCTTCACGTAACCGTCGTTCACGGTCACCTGCACCTGGTTGTCGAGGAAGTCGGGAGCCGTGATGACAAGGGTGTACAGGCCGTCGGCGAGGTCGGGAATCTCGAAGGTTCCGTCCTCGGCGCTCTCGACCACCGCCACCTCGACCGCACCCTGCATGAGGGTGAGCTTGGCTTTCTCGACGGGCTGCCTGCCGTTGCGGTTGACCACGGTACCCTTGACTCCGCCGGTGTAGTCCTGGGCGGAAAGGGCCACCGCTGCAAGCAAGGCGGCGAATGCCAGTAAGAGTCTTTTCATGCTATTTGGAGATTATGATATACGTAGGATAGTGGTCGGAGAAACCGCCGACGAAAGCGCCGCCGGAGAAAGTACGGAAAGGCGTGCCCTTGTACTGGCCGCTCTGGTTGGTCATGAAGGGCTTGGAGAAGATGCGTCCGTAATACTTCTGCTTCACGATGGGCTGGATCTCGAAAGTTCCGGGAACGGCGTTGGCGAGCGCGTTGTTGCACATCACGATGTCGAAGATATTGTTTCCGCTCTGATAATACAGGGAAGCGTAGCCGGCCTTGATCATGCTCAGGAACGGGTCGAAGAAATCCTCGTCGGTGAGGCCCTCCCTGAACTCCTTGCCGCGCAGGAAATCGGTCATGGAGATGTCCTGAGGGTTGTCGTTCATATCGCCCATGACGACTATCTTGATGCCGGGGAACTCCTTCTGCAGCTCCATCGCCCTCTGATAGACGATCTCGGCGCCGCGTGGACGGAGGTCTGCGCCCTTGCCGCCCAGACGGGAAGGAAGGTGGCAGACGAAGATGCCGAACATCTCGCCGTCGATGGTTCCGCGTACCAGGAGCACGTCACGGGTCTTGAAGTTGTCCTTCTCCTCCTGAGTCCACTGGCTCCAGTCGATGCGGGAAGGATCGAAGGTGAAAGGAATGGCCTCGCTGGCGATGAACTTGAAGACGTCGGGACGATAGAACAGCGCGCAGTCCACGCCACGGCGGTCGGGGCTGTCGTAATGCACTATCTGGTAGTTGGCTTCCGCAATGGCGGGCTCTGCCACCAGGTCTTCAAGCACGTGGCGGTTCTCAACCTCGGAGACTCCCAGGACGGCGTGCCATGCACCGTTGTCGTTCTTCATCTCGGCGATAACCCTGGCCATGTTCTGCAGTTTCTTGGCATATTTGGCCTCAGTCCAGTTGTTGTCGCCTTCAGGCAGGTACTGATAATCGTTCTTGCCCTGGTCATGGACGGTATCGAAGAGGTTCTCCAGGTTGTAGAAACCTATGACATAAGACTTGCGCTGAGCGCCGTTGCCGGCAGTTTTGCCGGCAGGGCCGCAGCCTGTGGCAATCAGGCCGAAGAGCAGCAGCGCGGTTAGAATTCTTTTCATTATCTGGTTTGTTTAGTTGTTATTTCCACCATTTTGACGGTTCCGCCGCCTCGAGCGCGTCGGCCTTATCCTTGCCGATCAGGGCGACGAGGTTGGGGAAGAAATCGATGCCCGTCTCCTTTTCGAGCGTGTCGATCGAGCGGATGTAATTCAGGCAGTTCGCCTTGGATATCGAGGTGTCGTGCGGCAGGAAAAAGCCCGCGGCCATGTATCCGTCGGTCGCGTATGTCGAAGGGCCCTTGTACAGCAGCGCCTTGAAATAGTGCGTGGGGATCCTGACCATGAACCCGGAGCTGTTCCCCGAGTGAGTGGCGGAGTCCTTGTACTGGCATCCGGTGACCACGTAGAGCGTATCCGCGGCAGAGGCGTAGGAACGCACCTTGCCTTCCAGGTCGGCCCACACCCCCGCATTGAAGTTGTAGTCCTGCGGGGTCATGTTGGTGCCGTAGAACGTGGATATGTTGGCCTCCCTGGTGAGCCGGTCCGCAGAAGGGATCTGGTGCCCGCGGGTCCATCCGCCGCCGTAGGAGCCCATGATGAGGTTGGGCTGGATGTCGGCGGGCAGAAGCGGGTCGAGGCCCCAGACGTTGGTGCGGTTGCCGTTGCCCTTCAGGCTGTTGTTGAGCGGATACGCCACCCACAGCGACATGTGCTCCTTGTAATCCCAGTAGAACGACCAGTTGCGTACGCCGCTGACGGCCTGGCTCACATAGGCGCCTCCGGCCATGTCGTGCGCGAAGAAATCCAGGCCGTCGCCGGCCACTGTGGCGGGAAGTTCCAGCCATTTGGGCGAGGCGACGTCTTCGCCGTAGGAATCTCCGGACGCATAGAACATGCTCTTCTGGACCAGGGTTTCGCTGCGCACTTCGGGGCCTTTCGCGGGATGAAGGACGAGTACGATGCTGCGTGGCTGGTCGCCTTCGTTGGCATCATAATACAGGCGCACATCGGCCTTGGAGCCCTCTCCGGAAACCGGAGACAGGGATGCCCACGTCCCTTCGTCAGACGTTTCGTAGCTTATATGCCAACCGGCACGCGCGGTCACGGACACGAATATGCTGCCGCCCCCGGCTTCCAGTTCCGTGGTCCGGGGGGTAATGGCAGCAGTATTGTCTTCAGGATCCTGTTCCGCGCAGGAAACGGGGAGCAGGCACAGTGAAGCGGCAAGCGCCAGTATGAAGACGCGCAGCTTCATTTATTTGACGGCCTTGACTCCGAAGAGGAATGCACGGTAGCCCTTCTTGTTGCCTGCATAGGTCTCTACCTGGACAGAGGACTCGGATGCAAGAGGGGAATCGAACTTGATTGAATACTTGTCGGATTCCGTAACGGTTACATTATAGGGGCTGGAATTCGAGGCTCCGTCATTGGCCTTGACGTCAACGGATTTGGTTGCGTCGCCAAGGGTGAATTTAAGGGATGCATCAGCGCCCTTCCATCCGATCGCATAGAAGGTAACCTCCTTGGTGCCTGCGGGCAGGACAACGGTACCGGAGCCATATTTGCTGCTGGTGCCGAACTTGAGGTTCTTGACGTTGGAAACGCCATTGACATTGAGCACGTTGTCGTCGTAGCAGCTGGTGCCCTTGGTCATGGTGACGTTGGATGAATACTCTCCTTCGTCGCCGCCCTGGCCGCCACCGCCGCCGCTGCCGCCGCCGGGAGTGCCGCTGCCGCCGGATACCCAGTATGCATACATGACCTCGACCTTGTCCTGATAGGAGCCGCGGAAGCCGATGAGAGTGATTTCATCACCGTCCACGATGCCGAGAGAGCTGAAGGACTGGTCGTTCTTGGCACCGTATCCGAGGTTGGTTGCGGTAAGGCCGTAGACATAGACCGTACCGGTGGCATCCGTGAGGTCGAAGTTGCCATAGGTGGTATTGATGCTGCCGCCTACCTTGCCGGTGAGCTTGTAAGGCTGGTCGTTGGACTCGGGGGCCGCAATGAATTCAGCCACGGTAACGGCCTTGGCTTCCTTCACGTTGCCGCCGCCACCGCCGCCGGGATTGGTACCGCTGCCCTTCTCGCCGTTGATGGAATAGACATAGCCGCCGGAAGTCTCGGGAGTGTTGCCCTTGAAGTTGACGACCTTGGCATAAACCACGACCTCGTCGTTGGCGTTGATGGTCTTGCCGCCTTCCTTCCACTTCTGGTTATCGAAATAGAGTACGCGGTATGCTGTGAATACGGCGTCGTAGCCTTCGTCCACCATAGTGAAGGTGGCGTTGCCGTACTGGGCGGCGAACTGATCGGTGACCTCTTTCACCTTGCCCTTGATGTAGTAGCTGTCGGTGGATGCCGTCTGGCCTACGGACTCTGCCTTGGCGATAGCCGCAGCCACGTTGAACGGATCGGCCTCCGTGCCGGAACCCTTGGCTGCGCCGGTTTCACCACCGCCGCCGCTGCCGCCCTCGGTCACGCCGTTGAGGGAATAGATGAAGCTGCCGCCCTTACCCACGGTCTCAGGGGTGTTGCCCTTGTAATTGACGACCTTACCGCACATTATAACCTCGTCGTCGGCCTTGATCTCGGTATCGCCGCTCTTCCACTTACGGTTGCCCAGATAGTAGCTCTGGAAGCAGTAGAAGGTGTCTCCGCCGGGTTCGTCAGCAATGTAGAAGGTGGCATTGCCATAAGTGCCGCTGGCCGCGAAAGTCGTGGCCACAGAGGTGACCTTGCCCTTGAAATAGACCACGTCGGGACTTTCCACATCGGCGCCGAGGCCCTGCACGTACTTGATCACGCCGGCCACGGTGTAAGGATCTTCCTTGGTGCCGGTTCCGAGCTTGATCTCGCCCTGCGCTCCAGTCTGGCTGATGGTGAGGGCAGCCTTCATGATACCGATGGTAAACATGACGGTACCGGTGCGGTTGTGCCCGGAATTGGCGTTGACGCTCACGCTGACCTTCTGCGGCTTAGTGGATGCGTTGCCGCCGGTCACGCTGACGGCCACCCAGTCGGGCTGGCTTGCGATGAGCCAGTCACGGGTGGCGAGAAGCTCAACCTCTGAGGTGCCTTCGGACTGATCGAAAGACAGTTCTCCGGGGGTGACGGTGAGATTGGCCATGCCGAGTTCCTCCTCCTGATTACAGGAGACGAAGGCCACGGCTGCGGCCATCAGAGTCAAAAGGATTCGTTTAAGATTCATAATAACGCGTTATTTGTTTTAGTTTCTTGGATTTGCGATTTTCAAATATAAATATTTTTTTGGTCTTTTGATATATATAGAAGAAAAAAGCCGACGGAATCGCTTCCGCCGGCTTTGCAGACAGGTAAGAACGATTACTCGGTCTTGCCGTTATGGGAATAGACCCAGGCGAGCTTGCTGGAGGTCTCGTAAGTGCCCTTGTAAAGCGTCAGCTGGCCCTTTACGATTACCTCGTCGCCAACAGCGATCTGCGGATTGCCGTCGACCCACTTGGCGCCGCCGAACCAGTACACGCTGTAGCACTCGAAGTCTTTCTTGGGCTCGGTGGTGGTCTTCTTGTCGGCGGACACGCCGTGGGCGGTGCCGTCGTCGGAAATCCAGAATGTACCGGTGCCGTAATTGGCGCTGAAGGTATAAAGGACTGCGGAGACCTTGCCCTTCACGCATACGTCAGGGAAGGTGGGAGCGGCCTGGGAAGCCTCGGCTGCGGCGGCCTTTGCGGCCTCCATGCGGTCGATGAACGCCTCGGCGCCGGCCACGTTGAACGGAGAGTTGGTGTTGCCCACGCCGTCCTTGTCGGAGGTTGCGCCGTTGATGCTGTAGACCCATGCCTTCTTGCTGCTGGTCTCGGCAACGCCGTTGTACACGGTCAGCTTGCCCTTGACCACGACCTCGTCGCCGACCTCGATCTGGGCGTTGCCGTCGGCCCACTTGGCGTTGTCGAACCAGTAGATGCTATAGCACTCGAAGTCCTTCTTGGGCTCGGTGGTGGTCTTCTTGTCGGCGGAGACACCGTAGGCGGTGCCGTCGTCGGAGAGCCAGACAGTGCCGGTGCCGTAGCTTGCGCTGAAGGTGTAAAGGATTGCGGAGACCCTGCCCTTCACGTACACATCCTCGTCGAAGGTAGTGCCGGAGGTAAGGAGCTCGGCGATCTCGGATGCCATGTAAGGATTGGTGGCGGTACCCTTCGGGTTGTCCACGAATTCAGCGATCTTGGTGGCAATGACGTTGATGTACTTGTCCTTGCTGGACAGGCCGTTGAAGTAACCGGTGACGGTGATCTTCTTGCCGTCGAAGGACTTGGCGTTCAGCTCGTCCACGGGAGCCACGATGGAGCCCTGCTTGGAGCCGTCGGCGAAGGCGTCGAGCATCAGGTTGTAGTAATTGCCGGAGACTGCGAGGGTACCGGTGAGCTTCACGTACTCGGCCTTGGAAGCCTTGTAAGTGCCTGCCTCGGAGGTGATGTCCTTAGCCTCGGGATGCTTGACCTCGTTGTTCTTGCTGTCCACGAACACCTCGGTGACGTCGGTCAGCTCGGGAACTCCGTTGTAGGTGGTCTTCTTGGCGCTGATGCGCACGTTGTCGCCGGCCTCGAGGGAAGCGACGGCGTCGCCGTACACATAGAGTGCGTTGGTGCCGTCGGACACAACCACGCCCTTGGTCGTCTTGGCCACGACGGTGGTCTTGTCGGCTACGGTCTGCACCAGGTCGTTATCGGCAGCGGCGATGATCTCGGTAACGGTGGATCCGGTAGCGGGAACACCCAGCTGGGTGATAGCGACGCTCTTGCGGGCGGTGGGGCCGGAGATGGCGATGTTGGCGGTACGCTCGGCGGTGCGGAGGTTCGCATCTGCATGGAGCTTGTAGCTGCCGTCGGCGTTCACGGCGACGATCTGGAGCCAGTCGGCGTCGCTGGAAAGGAGAAGCGGGCTCTCCTTGGCGGAGACCACGAGGTTGAAGGTGGTTTCCTCTGCAGGGACCTTGTCGAATTCGAGCGGAGCGACGTCGATGAGGGACTTCTCGATCTTCACGACGGAGACGTCAACGAGCTCGACGGTGCCGTTGTAAACGGTCTTGGGACCTTCCACGGTCACCACGTCGCCGACCTCGATGCCGAAGCCGGCCCAGCCGCCGTCAGCGTCCTTGGGATACTGACCCTTGCTGTTGAAGGTACCGTAAATGTAGATCTCGCCGGTGTCGTCGGCCAGATACCAGTTGCCATAGCTGGTGTTGGCGATACGGGTGACGGTGCCGCGCACCTTGTAGGTCACGTCGGGTCCGTTGATAACGTCCTTGCAGGTCGCCATGGGAACCTCGACTCCTGCGGGAGCCTCCTGGTTCACCTTGATGATCTTGGTCTTGTCGCCCATCTTGATATGCACCTCGGTGCTGCGGGCGCTCTTGGACTCGGCGGCGGTGAAGGTAAGCTTGACGTCCTGTCCGGCGGCACCGGCAGCAGGGCTCACGCTGAGCCATGTGGCTTTTGCGTCGGCAACCGAAGCGGTCCATGCGTCCACACCGTTGACGGTGACGGAAACGCTTGAATTCTCGGCGGCGCCGATGGTAATGTAGTCGTTGGAGACCGTAAGGCCCTCGAGGACGGATACGGGATTCTCCTTCTCACAGCCGGTAAGAACTGCAGCGGCTGCAATGAAAGTAGCAATGATATATTTGAGTTTCATAACAAGCCGGATTAATTAGTTGAACATGTACCTTATACCGAGCTGCATGTACCAGCAGTTTGCCAGAGTGTGGGTGTAGTCCCAGGTGCTCACGCCGGAGCCGACCATAGTGGAGAACACGGGAACTCCGTCGGGATCGGTGCGCTCGTACTTGAGGATCTTGGCGTTTCCGTTGGTGTCGTGGGGAACGTCGGTGTTCCAGCTCTTGGATACGCCCCAGGTGGAATCGAACAGGTTGCCGATATTCTGGACGTCCACGCTAACCTGCAGGGTGTTGCGGGTCTTGCCGAGGTTCACGATGAAGTCGTGGGCGAAACGGAAGTCGAACACGTGGCGGAAAGGCTGGTTGACGGCGTAAGCCTCGGAATATTTGCCCTTGTTTGCGGTCAGATATGCATCCTGCGCGGCATACTCCCAGTAACGGTCGGCGTTGTCCTTGTCGATGAAGCGGATCTCGCTCTCGTCCTTGGGTATGTACATCAGGTCGTAGGCGTTGCCGTCGCCGTTCATGTCGTTGGCGTAGATGTAGCTGTTGCCCGAGTAGCGGAGGCCCTCATAGAAGAGGCTCCAGTGGTTGTGACCGGCATCGGTGTAGGACACGGAAGCCATGATACGGTCGGGCAGGTTGTACGAAGAGTTGTGCAGCACGTTGAAGTTGGGACCGTCGACCGAAGGGATGTACTTCCATGCGGCGGTGGCGTTGGATCCGGGCATACCGGTAACCTCCTTGCTCACGGTGTGGGTGTAGGCGGCGGTGATGTACAGGTCCTTGACGGGCTGGGTATTGATGGACACGGATGCGATGGAACCGTAGCCCTTGTTGGTGTTGGACAGGATGAAGGCGTCGACCTTGCTGTACTTGTAGCTTGCAGGATAGAGGTGACGCTGGTCCGCGCCGTTGAAGGTAGCCCAACCGGAGTTGTCGTCGGTGATGTTGTAGTTGGTGAGCATCACGCCCTGGAGGGTCTTGTTGAAGATGTATTCGGCGCTGACGGTGAACGGGAAGGAGAAGGGCAGGGTGTAGTCGACTGCGATGGAACTCTTCCACACCTGCGGCATCTTGAAGTTGTAATCGACTCCGGCGACCTCGCTGGGAGCGGGTGCGGTCTCAGGAGTGATGGTCTTGGGATACTTGTCGGCGTCGATGCCGTTCAGGATGTCGAGGATCTCCCACCTGTCGGTGACGAGCTTGCCGTCCTTCATCATCTTGGCGAGCACGTTGGAATCCTTCATCTTGGTAAGACGGCCCTTCACGATACCTGCGTTGGTAGGCATGTTGGTGAAGAACACCAGAGGGATACGGCCTGCGAAAAGACCGGTACCGCCGCGGATCTTGAGGCTCTTGTCGCCCAGAACGTCCCAGGAGAAGCCCAGACGGGGGCTGATCTGGATGTTGCTCTTGGGCCACTTGCCGGTGTCGACGCTGCGTCCGCCGTAGTCGATCGCCAGGGTGGCGTTGTTGGTAAGGACGTCGGCGTTGTTGAAGGACAGGTTGTCGAAACGGAGGCCGTAGGTGAGCTTGAACCGGTCGCTGACCGCCCACTCATCCTGTGCATAGGCGCCGACCTGTGCGAAACGGACCTTTGCGGAAGGATACTCGTCGCGGTCGAAGCCCCAGTCGAATGCCATTTCAACAGGAGCCTTGCCGGCATAGAAGTCGGACAGGCTGGCGAAACGGAAAGTACCGGTACCGTTACGCATGTAAGTGTTGAGAGCCATCTGGGTCTCCACGCTTGCACCGGCGGTGATCTTGTGGGCTCCGAGATACCAGGTGATATCGTCCTTCACGTTCAGGACGGTGTTCTGGACCTTGTTCCTGTAGGTGAAGAGCTCGGTACCGAAGTCCATGTATGGCTCGTTCTCGTGGCCCTCACCGAGGTCGCCGGCAAGGATTTCGACGAAGGGGAAGAATCCGCCGTCGTTGCCACGGACGTCCTGGATGTCGGAATAGGTGACGAGCAGCTGGTTGGACAGGTTGTCGCCGAGACGGCTGTTGAGGTCGGCGGAGACTGTCCAGAGGTTGTTCATCTGGTTGTAGAGGGAGTTGGAGAACACCAGACCGTCTTTACTTACCATGCCGTTGGACATGTCGGAAACGTCACGGGAAGTGGAAGGGATCTTCCAGGTGTTGTTGTTGGTGTAGTTGTAGCGGAGAGACAGGTGGTGTGCGTCGCTGATGTTCCAGTCGATGCGGGCAAGGAGCTTGAGGTTACCCTGGTCCTTGTTGTAATTGTCGTAGTAGCCCGGATCGTAACCGTAGTTGTCGATGAGGAACTTGCGCATGGTCTCGGCCTCGCTCTTCTGTACACGGGTGATCATCCTGTCCTCGTCGGCGACGCCGTCGGTGGAAGGACGCCACTTGATGATCTCGCTGGGGCTCGGGGACCTTTCGGCGTTCAGGAAGAAGAACAGCTTGTTCTTGACGATGGGGCCGCCGAGGGTGAAACCGTAAGTGGTCTGGCTCTCGGGAGAGCGCTCAAGGTCGACGCCGTCAACACGGTTGCCGTGAAGGTTCTCATTCTGGTGGAAGGCGTAAACGGTTCCCTTGAAGGTGTTGGTACCGGACTTGGTGACAGCGTTGATACCGCCGCCGATGAAGTTGGTCTGGCGCACGTCGTAAGGGGAAACCACGACCTGCATTTCCTCGATCGCATCGATGGAGATGGGGTTGCCGCCACCGGGAAGCGCGGCGCTCAGACCGAAGTTGTTGTTCACGTTCGCACCGTCAACGGTGAAGTTGGTGGAACGGCCGGAGCTTCCGGAGAAGTTCATTCCGTTACCGCCGTAGGGCGAGAGCTTTGCCATATCGGAGAAACTCCTGCTGATGGACGGCATCTCGGTTATCTGCCTTGAAGAGATGTTGGTCGATGCACCGGTCTTCTCCACGGTGGAGAACTTGGACGATGCAGTGGAAATCACGACCGCTTCGCTGAGGAGTTGGGAGTCATCGGACAGGGCTGCGTCGAGAGCGTAGACTTCGGCGAGCTGAAGCGTCACGTCGGTGTAGTTGACCTTGCGGTAACCCATGCAGGAGACCTCTACGGAGTAGGGACCGCCGGAACGCATACCGTTGATGTTGTAACGGCCTTCGGCGTTCGTGAGGCCGTAGTACTGCGACCCGGAAGGGGTGTGTACGGCCACGACGGTGGCTCCGGGGATGGCCTCCCCATTGGCATCGGTGACCTTGCCACCGAGAGACGCTGTCGTGACCTGCGCATAGGCGGACACGACAAAGAACATTGCTGCCATGGACAGCAACAGCGCTTTGAATGATTTTTTCATACAGTAAAAAATAACGTTAGTATTTTTTTATTTTGAGCACAAAGTTATATCAAGAAAATTTCTCCTACAACTAAGAAATGAACAATTTATTAACAATTTTTATATATATTTGCACCCCTTAACAGCGAGGACAGATTTGCCTGCTTGCAACCTCGCATTAAAAAATGCTAAAATGAACTATCTCTTTACATCGGAGTCGGTCTCCGAAGGGCATCCCGACAAGGTCGCGGACCAGATTTCAGACGCAATTCTCGACGAGTTCCTGTCCCAGGACCCGGAGTCCAAGGTGGCATGCGAAACCTTCTGCACCGCCGGGCTCGTGGTGGTGGGCGGCGAGGTGCGTTCCGAGCACGCTTACGTCGACATCCACGCCACCGTCCGCAAGGTCATTTCCCGCATCGGCTACAACAAGGCCGAATACGGTTTCGACGCCGCTTCCTGCGGCATAATCAGCACCATACACGAGCAGAGCGCCGACATCAACCGAGGCGTGGTGCGCGAGACGGAAGAAGAGCAGGGCGCCGGCGACCAGGGCATGATGTTCGGCTACGCCTGCCGCGACACCGAGGAATACATGCCCCTCGCGCTGTCGCTGTCGCACCGCATGCTTCAGATCCTGGCCGACATCCGGCACAACGAGCCTTCGCTCATGCCTTACCTTAGGCCCGACGCCAAGGCGCAGTTCACCGTTGAATTCTCCTCGCACCACCACCCGGTGCGCGTACACACAATCGTTCTAAGCACCCAGCACGACGACTTCGGTACCGACGAAGAAATGCATGCCCGCATCGAGCGCGACGTGCGTGAAATCGTGATTCCCAGGGTGATAGCTTCCCTGCCGGAGCGTACCGCTGCGCTGTTCAAGGGCGACTGGATCCTGCACGTGAACCCCACCGGAAAGTTCGTCATCGGCGGGCCCGCCGGCGACACCGGACTCACCGGGCGCAAGATCGTGGTCGACACTTACGGCGGACGCGGAGCCCACGGCGGCGGAGCCTTCTCCGGAAAAGATTCATCCAAAGTCGACCGCAGCGGCGCATATGCCGCGCGCCACATAGCCAAGAACCTGGTGGCCGCCGGCGTGTGCGACGAAGCCCTGGTGCAGCTGGCGTACGCCATCGGCGTGGCCGAGCCCGTGAGCGTGTTCGTGGAGACCTACGGCAGCGCGCACGTGGAGGGCGGTGACGCCTACATCGCATCGCGCGTCCGCGAGCTGTTCGACCTGCGACCTGCCGCCATCGTGCGCAGGTTCGGTTTGAAGAACCCGATTTTCGGTCCCACGGCAGCGTACGGGCATGTCGGGCGCAAGCCGTACCGCGCAGTCGTAACCGTCTGCGGGGAGCAGCGCGAGGTGCAGTTCTTCGGCTGGGAGAAGCTCGACATGGTTGACGATCTGAAGCGAGCCTTCGGCCTATGAGTTCCGGGAACAAGAAAAAGTCACCGCGCGTGCAGATCAGCAACAAGCGGGCGTCGTTCGACTACGAGTTTCTCGAGCAGTACGACGCCGGCATAGTGCTGGTGGGCACGGAAATCAAGTCGCTGCGGGCCGGAAAGGCCTCGCTGGCCGACGCCTGGTGCTATTTCTCCGGCGGCGAACTGTACGTAAAGGGGATGAATATCTCCACCTATTTCTGGGCTTCCAAGTGGGGCAGTCACGAGCCGGCGCGCGACCGTAAGCTGCTGCTTACCAGGCGCGAGCTGCGGCATCTGGAGCAGGCCACCAAGACCAAGGGCCTGACCATCGTGGCCGTGCGGGCCTACATCGCCGAGAACGGTTACGCCAAACTCCACATCGCCCTGGCGCGGGGCAAGAAGGAATACGACAAGCGCGCCACCATCCGCGAAAAAGACATCCGCCGCGAGCTCGAGCGCGGGTAGCGGGACTTCTGCAGGGGGATGCTTATTCTTCTCTAGCCAGACTGACTATTATGCTTTCAAGGATCTTTCCGACCTCGCTCGAGGGTGCGGAAACGTTGTTGGTAAGCAGGGAGAAGACGATGGTCTTGGAGCGGTCGCCGTCGGCGGGAAGGATATAGCCGCTGAAACACAGCACTCCTCCCATCGAGCCGCTCTTCATTTTTACCCTTGATTTCAGGCTGGCTTCTTCTTTTGTCAGGCGGTTATTCATCGTGCTCTTCTCCACGCCCGGAGACGGGAGAGTCTCCAGGTAATAGTCGCGTACGGGCCCGGCGTACATCTTCTTCAGGAAACGCACGAAGAATTCAGGGCTGACGTAGTTCTGGCGGGACAGGCCGCTGCCGTCGCAGAGCTTGCATGAGCCGTTCGTCTTGAGGCCCATGCCTTTCAACAGCGAATATTCGGCAATCACGGACGAGTCCCTGTCGGAACTGCCGAACATGCTGGCAGACAGCATGTTGAACAGGGTCTCAGCATAGAAGTTGTCGCTGATGTGGTTGGTGTCACTGGCTATTCGCCAGAGCTCGGGTGACTCGGCGGACCCGAGAGCTTTCAGCTCACCGGGAGCGGCCGCAGGGCTACCCACGTCGGAGAACAGAAGGTCGGTGCGCACGTTGCCCGAAGGAGCGATGTCGCCGTATCCGCCGCCGACAACTATATCGTTAGACATCAAATAGTTGTAGAAGAAGTAAGCGCAGGTGTATGCGCTGAATGCGTTGGTGCCTTCATGGATGTACTCCTTCCGGTCGACCGGCAGGCTTCCGTGGAACTCTCCAAAGGGGCCGAAACGGGAAATGGCGTAAAAAATCGAATTACCGCTGCCCTTGACGCCGGTCCGTGCGGAGTTGACGTAACTCATCCACGGGGTGTCGGGATATTTGACGGTGATGCTCGGGGCTTCGCCTTCGAGTCCGGGCTTCACGCTGAAGACCTGCATGTTCTCGAATATGTTGAGTCCGGCGGGGCCGGCGGCGTATCCGTAACCCAGGTCGTCGAACTCCCATCCCGTTGCAATGTAGGGGCGCTTGAAGAAACGCGGGTCGCCGATGATGCGGCCGGTCACCGACTTGATGCCGTTGGCGTCGAGTATCGCCTTCCAGCGGGAGAAAGTGAGCCCGAGGGTATCGGCACAGGAGGTGCTGGATCCGATGGTGGGGTCGCCTCCGCCAACGATATACAGGTCGCCCTGCAGCACGCCGTCCACAATCTGTCCTGTGTGGGCCAGGGTGGTCTTGAAGCGGTAATCGGGCCCCAGTTTGCCGAGCGCGAGCCCGGTAGTGATCAGTTTGGTGTTCGACGCCGGCAGCATCTTCAGGCCCTTGTTGTATTGGGCGAGAGTGTCGGATCCGCGCACGGCCAGGACGCCGAAAATAGCAGAACGCAGAGGCTCCTGGCGGGCGTACCCGTTGACGAGCTTCTGCGTCGTGGTGATGCGCGGACCGGCCGCCGCAGCCGCCGAAACCAGCAGGAGCGCTGCAGCCGCGCTTATCCTGAGTGAGAGTCTCACGCTTTCTTTACTGCAGCGGAAAGTTTTTCGTAGAGAGCGTCGGTGCGCTCGAGAACCTCCTTGCGGAGTGCGTTGTAGTACTGACGTGCGGGACCTTCGACCTGATTGACCTTGTCGCGGAGTTCGTTATAGAGATCTACCGCCTCTTCCATGAGTGCGGAAGCCTTTTCCTCGGTTACCTTTGAATTGACGGCGGCGACGAGGGTGCAATCCTCGATGAATGCGCTCAGCACGTAATCGATGTCCTTCTTGATGTCTCTGAGATTCATATCATTCTGAATTAATACAGCGCAAAGATACAACTATTTTTCAAATCCTTCGCCATCGCGGTTCATCATTCCCACTCGATCTCAATCTTGGTGATATAGATGGCTCCGTTGTTGGAACGGATGCCGACATAGGCATACTGATCCGCCGCCGCCGTGAAATCGATCGTGCCGGTCGCAGTCAGCGTACCGATCTTCGAGCCCTGATTGGCGTTTTCGCCCGTCGCATAGAGGTCGCCGGCGCCGGTGTAGGCCGTATTGTTGCCATACACGTCGATGGGGTTCGAGCCGGACTCGACCGTAATCGTCACGGACTTGACCCGGCCGCCGGAGATCGTGGACACTATACCGGAGTTGCTGTTCTTGGAACGCAACTGGATGCCACCGGAGCTGCTCTTCGCGCTATTGCCGGCATAGCGCGCGCTGGACGTCGCGGCGACATTCGAGAAGTCGGTATAGGTCGTGTTCGTAGCGGCGAGCAGGGCGGCCGTGATCGTATCCGTAGTCCCGGAAGAGTCGCCCGCAGCCCTCTGCGTGATGGTGATGGTGACATCAGCGCAGCCCTCGGCGCTCACCGTGGCCGTGTAAGTAGCAGCCGTGCTGCCCGTGTTGGCGGCGAAGGTGAGGGTCACCTCGGCATTGCCGTTGCCGGCAGTAGCGGACGGGGTGACGCCGGCTCCCGGCATAATTGTCCAGTCGGTGTTGGACGTGATGTTCCAGGTCACACTGGTCGTGGCGGCGGCGACGGTCGTCGTGGCCGGGGAGGCGGAAAGGACCGGGGCCGGAGCAGTAACGGTTAGGTCGGCATGCTTCCAAACCTTGAGCTCCTCGGTGGTGTTGTATTTCGTCACGGTGCCTTCGGCCGTGAACACGTCGCCGGCGGTGACCGGGATGGCCACATTCGTATAGATGATGTAGTCCGTAGCGTCCTGACGGCCCGTGATGTTGCCCTTGGTGGTCGTAGTGGTCAGGGAAGTCACACCTACCACCTTGACATAGGCGCTCTCATACTTGGCATAGTTGGCGACAAGCTGGGCCAGGGTGACGACCTGCGGCTCGACGGCGCTGCCCGTGCCCTCGACCGTGGCGGCGAGGTCCGTGATCTCATTGATGCCGTTGTAGAGCACCGCATCGACGATGACGTCGCCGGAGATGGTCTGGCCCTGCAGC
>JAEEGL010586558.1_pt1 | contig 64486 bp, 56 predicted proteins | sample 9134231 | NCBI WGS metagenome assembly JAEEGL01 (sample SAMN16246548, study PRJNA631951) | gut metagenome | biome: gut microbiome; feature: rumen; material: fiber-attached | host: Bos | place: Iran: Karaj | collected 2018-10
CGCTACTCTTGACCTGACTTCCATAAACGTTACTAACAACGGTACTGACTCTTCTACCGTCTACAATGACTTCGTTACCTACTTAGACGGAACCGGCGCTGATGACATTACTTACCTCCTCAACGGATCAGCTACCGGTACACTTGTTACTGCATCTACCGATCACAAATACACCTTCACACCAGGTTCAAATGGTAAACTGAATGTATTAATCAGACCTTCAAATATAACCCTTAAGGAATTCATTGAAGGAGATGTAGGTGATGTTAATACATATTCTATAAACAATAATCAGATTGAGTACGATGATGTAGGAACAACATACAGAGCTGCAGGACAAACTAAAGACCTGAATTTATACATTAATAATAATTCTATATTATCCGCAAGCGGGGCAAAAACGATAGAAGGAATTACTGTTGATGACGGTTATAGCTTGGCTATTGATTCTAATACTTCCGGCACGATTTCTAACTTTAAAACAGCATTAACCGTTAACGAAGAAGCAGATTTATTTGTTGATAACATTACATTCACTAATAATGAAACTGATATAAACAACAACGGAAGTCTTGAACTTGGCAATACTAATGTAGAAACATTAATTGGTACCGGAGATACAACTGTTAGCGGTAATTCTTCCGTAACATCAATTCAACAAGACACAGTAAATATAACTTCAACAGGCAGATTATCAACAGATTCAATTACTACTGCTGCAAATAATGTGTCAAATGCCGGTATTTTAGAGTTAACAGGAACCACAAATAATAACATGATTTCCGGAACTGGTGAAACTATTATTGCCGGAAATATAAATAATAACAATTATATTGAAAATACAGTTAATATTAATAGCGGAAGTTCATTAACAACAATAGCAAGTGCACTACAAAATTCAACAAACAATGACGGAACTCTTAACTTGTCCGGTGGAATTGCACAAAATACTATTTCGGGTTCAGGATTAACCAATATTAATAATGATATATTATTAAATAACACCTTTACCGGTAACACATTAAGTCTTAATAACGGAATGACAACAATAAGCAGTAAAGCAGACTTGTCAGGAATAAGTTCATTAGAAATTCATGGTGGCGGTATCAATGCTATTGATAGTGCAATTAGCAACATTACTGCAAACACAATAAATCTGCATAATGACGCAACACTGAAAATTGATGTTGACCTTGCCAATGAAATTTCTGATAACTTTATTGCAAATGTTGTCAACCAGGGTGGAATACTCAAAATTGATGATATCAACATTATCAATGCTACAAATATCTCAAAAGATAATATTGATATAGCACTGGGACAAGTAACTAACCTCGGCGACAGCAACATCAATGTAGATGAATCTATTAGCTTACCGTCAACTATGACTTTGATTAGAAAACTTAACGGTAAAATAAGCAACGGTCATATTATATACAGTCCTGCAGGCAACTCCTATAATGATTTCAATCCTTCTGTATTTGCATCTTCTTATGCAGCTCAGGCAGGCGGATATGTTTCTATGTTAAATTCTTATGATGAAGCATTCAGAAATATGGATATGTATATGCTGATACCAAGTAAAGAGCGAATCTTTAAAAAATTCAAAAACCAATTAGCATCAGGAGCAACTCAAGGTGTAGTATTTGATCCGACAAATACCGTTTATGAAAATCAAAGTCTGTGGTTCAGACCATATACAACATTTGAAAATATTCCGTTCCATAATGGAGCAAAAATATCAAATATCAGCTACGGCAGCTACTTTGGAGGCGAATCTGACATAATACCGCTCAAACACGGTTGGGACGGTACATTAGGTGCATACGTAGGTTATTCAGGTTCTCATCAAACATACGACAGAAATAGCATATATCAAAATGGCGGTACTTTGGGTATAGTCGGTATGGCATATAAAGATAACTTCTTTGCAGGTTTAACAATCAATGCCGGAGCAAGCGGTGCAGAAGCTTCAACAATGTATGGAAGCGAAGAATTCGCTATGTTACTTGCAGGTGTTGCAGCAAAAGCCGGCTATAACTGGGAACTCAAAGACGGCAAGTTTATAATTCAGCCTCAAATCCTTACATCATACTCATTTATTAATACATTTGATTATAAAAATGCAGCAGGTCTGAATGTAAGTTCAAAACCGTTACATGCTATACAGGTTGAACCCGGTATCAAATTCATAGCTAACTTAAAGAACGGTTGGCAGCCATATATTAATGCAAGTGTAGTTATGAACTTTATGGATAAAACAAATGTACAGGTTGCAGATACCGTATTACCTTCTGTAAGCATTAACCCATATGCAAAATATGGTATAGGTGTCAGAAAAACTATTGGTGACAAATTCTCAGGCTTTGTTCAGACATATATAATGAATGGCGGAAGAAATGGTGTCGGACTTCAGTTTGGCTTGCGTTGGGCAATCGGAAAAGATGGTAAAATTGAACCGGCTAAAACACCCGCTAAAGTTACGGTAATTAAAAGACTTAACAACTAATATTATTTATTATTAATACAAAAAACATCTTCTGACAAATATCAGAAGATGTTTTTTATTGATAATTATTATCTTATGCCTCTACAAGTTCTTTTTCTTTTTTAGAAGTTTTTGTTTCTTCTTTTATATTTTTGTTAGTTTTCGGTTGTGGTTGTTGTTGAGGAACTAACATAGAAACAACCGGATAAGTTCTGGTTATAATTTCTTTACCGTCATCATAAACAACAATTGTCAAATCTTCTACACTGTAATCCATTAAAATTTTCAAATCGTTTGCATAAGCATTGTACACAAATTTTTCGCTCGGTATATTAACATTTAACTCACCGATTGAAATTTCTTTACCATTGCTTCCTACAGCCTTTACTGTTAATTTATGATCACCAACTGTCCAATTTGGACCGCACATAATGACCATATCAAATTTAAATTCTGCCGGCATAGCAATTGTTGATAATTTGTCATAAACATTGATACAACTAAGTTTGTTGTTTTTAAATGTAATGTTTTCCGCTAAAATTAAGTATTCTGCCATAATTCACCTCTACTTTACTACCTTTTGTATGTCTTTTGTAATATCATCTCCGCCATATAATACAACTCCTTTAGCTAAAACTATGGTATAACCTTTAGCTTTTGCAATTGTAGTAATGGTTTCTGTTATACTTTTATCCACAGCTTGTAATCTGGTCTGATAATCTTTTACAATATCTTCTTTTTTCTTTGCGAAATCTGCATTGTATTTTTTGAGCAATTTTTCTTTGCCTTCATTCGTTTTTTGTTGTTCTACATCAGCCTTAGCTACTTTTAACCATTGTTCCAAATCCTGGATTTTGGTTTGTTGTTCTTTCTTTAATGCCTGAACCTGAGCTGATTTAGCAACTACTGCCTGAACATCAACTACTGCAATTTTTTGTTCTGCAGAAACGGAGTTTATTGCACCAAATAATAGCCCTGTAACCAAAAATGCAGATAATATTATTTTTTTCATATATCCCCTTCCCATATTCCTCTAATCAAGAGTTTTCTATTAATACTATACAATGCCGTAATATAATAATCCAGTATTAATCAAAAATTTTTACATTTTTAACATTTAAACAGGTTTTAAGACAAATAATTTAACTGTTGATAAAAAACTCTGTCCTTGACCTCAACAATAGATATTTAATGAATTAATTCCGCAAAACTGCGAAAATAAAGGCTGATAGCTTATATAATGCAAACGTGTAAAATGTTCGACTATACTTACTGAGACATTAAACAAAAAAATGGTGCAGATATTGATAAAGAGAACTTAAAAACAGAAATTGTTAAAAAATATTAAAGATTTGTAACGATATTGTTTTTTCTCAATATCTTCCTTTAATCATTAATTATTATATTTTATTCTTAAATATTGGCAAATAAATTGGCAATAAATATTTTTTCATGTTTTATTATTAAAAAGGGATATCATTGCATGCAAATCAACAAAATTGGAATAAATAATACAAATTTTAAAGCCAACTATTTTACAATTGAAAAAAAAGGAAAATTTTTCTTCCCTACTGTAATTTCAACCGACAATGAAGAAAATCTCGGTAAAGAACCTGTTCTACAATATGAACGAGAAGGGGAAAAGTATGAATTTCCTATGGTGTATGACGGAAAATATTACACAACACAATCTACCGTAAGCACGAATAAGTATAGAATTTATTACAAAGATACCGGTAAATATGAAAGAAACGGACAAGAACAAATTATAAATCCTCTGAATCTTATAAAAACTGCAACTAAAGAAGATAGAAAATATAATAATCAACCTTTAGAACAAGCTATTGCAAAAGGAGAGGTAAACGGAAAGGTTTTTGTAAATACTTTGGATATTCCAAAAGATGTTCCTGCAATATTAATTCTTGATGAAATAGAAAAAGAAGAATATATAATTTTGGCAGATATACCCAAAAATGTAAAAAGTATTATTGTTTCATCTGCAAAAATGAATACGTTAGATCACATTGCTAATTTGACAAGAAATAGATATCAGGTATTTAGCATTGTTTGGGATAATGATAAATTTAATGATTTAAAAAACCAAGGTGGTAAATGTATTTATCTTAACAATGAAAGCGGGATTCTTGATTACAAACAAATTGGGGTAAATGAACTAACAAATGATATTGCTAATTCAACATCATATCCACCTGTTACTCCTCCGAAGTTAGAAAATGTTGAAAGGCTTTTAGACTTTGATGAACTGACACCTCAAAACAGCGGTAACAAAGGATACAGGCTTGGCATTATGCAAAAGCTTCTCCGTGACGGAATTTTAAAAGATATTAATATACCTAATGGTTTTGTTATTCCGGAAGGTTATATAAAAAAATACAATGATTACATTGATGTTGAAGATAAAGAAGAATGGAGAAAACGTATTACAGAAGGAATTTATACACAAGAAACAGAAGAGAAAATAAAAGAGTTAGGATTGCCCAGACGAAATTTAATAATCCGTTCTAATTTTAATACAGAGGATTTAGGAAGTTTTTCATCAGCAGGGATTTATGTGTCAAAATATGCCGGAACGTTCGGCAGTATTATAGACGAAGCCGTTTTTGATGTAATCGGAAATCCTTTACATTTATCAGGAATGGCAAAAAAAGTTCATAAAAAATACGGAATAGAAGAAAAAGATATTCAACCGTCAGTTATTATCCAAGACAGAATTCATTCTGATTATGAATATACTGTTTATACTGATGATGGAGATAATAATATTATCATTGATTTATCCGATATTAGATTGGGATATATGAGACCTGCAAATGCTTTGATTAAATATAATAAGAAAACCAAAGAATTGACAATGGAGAGAAAACAATCTCCGTTTGCAACGTATGTATTTGACGAAAAAGGCAACATTGTTAATCAAAAACACCCAAAAGACAAAATTACAGGAAATTGGGATTTTTTAGCACCACTTTTAGGTATTGTTACATCAGGAGCTTTGGTATTAGAAAAATTCTTTAAACACCCTCAAGATATTGAAGGCGGCATTGGAAAAGACGGAAAAGTTTACTTTTGGCAAACAAGAGATATTGTTGCAAAAGCTGTTAAGAGAATTTAAATCATAGTCTTTGCTAAAATTATCAGCCCGCCAATTATTAATGTTTCAGACAAAAATACTCCCCGCCATATTCTGCGGGGAGCATTAAATCCCTTTTTTATATATCACACACACAATTTATATCGGTAATTATGTTTCTTCATCGTTCAGATATCTGTAATCTAAAACACTTCCTTCGTATTTGTCTGTTTTATCGGAATAAAACATAGACATATTGTTTACTGTTCTGTTTCTGTCAGCAACTTTTTGCTTTTCAATCTGTGAATTTACACCATAAGCGCTTATTTCCTGACTTGTTACTTTTCCGTCATGATTGGCATCTATATCGTCAAAATGTGCCAATACAGTTTCCTGTAATGAATTTGTCATTCCGTTAGCTGAACCGAGAGACATTATTTGTTCTCTTGTTAAGCCCTGCGTTGCAATATTATTCATTAGTTTCTGAATTTCATCTGCAGAGATTTTTCCGTCTTTATTTGAATCTACATTATTAAAATTGCTTGTTAAATAAGATGCAAAGGTTGAACCGTAAGCAGTGTTTGTTACATTTGTGTTGGTTAATGCTTTATTCAGGTTTTCAAGAGAAACTCCGTCCTGATATTGGCTTGAAAGAAGCGAAAACGCATTCGTGAGACCGGAATTTATTCCGCTGAATAAAGAAGATCCGTCTAATCGTTTACTCATAACTAATCCTCATTATAGTATTATACTCTCAGTTTAATGATACTTTTCACAAAGTCAAACCTCTAAATGAATGATTTTTTCTTAATAATTTCATAAATTTTTAAAACAAAGTAAAATAAACACAAAGCAGCATTTTTAAACAATTTAAACCAATGCAAAAAAATTCAGGCCCGGATTTTTATCAGGTCTGAATTTTTATTTTTACAATAATTATTATACTAAACAACACCCTGGCATTTCATTGCTTCTGCAAGTTTTTCAAAAGCCGCAAGGTTTGCACCGGCTACGTAATTTCCTTCACAGCCATACTTAGCAGCATTTTCTTTGCAGGCATTAAAAATATTAACCATAATTCTGTCAAGCTTTTCAATAACTTCATCAAAAGTATAGTAATGTCTCATGCTGTTTTGTGACATTTCAATAGCCGAAGTAGCAACACCGCCTGCATTTGCTGCTTTAGCAGGTCCTACAAGAATACCTTTTTCAAGCAAGTAATCTGTTGCTTCCTGTGTGCAAGGCATATTTGCACCTTCTGCAACTGCCAAAACACCATTTTCAACCAGTTTTTTAGCAGAGTTAAGTGTAACTTCATTTTGTGTTGCACAAGGAAGTGCTATATCAGTCTTAATTGTCCAAATCGGTGAATCTTCGCTTGTTCTTTCCATATATTCCGCATCGGAATGTTTTCTCAAATAGTCTTTAATTCTTCCTCTTTCAACTTCTTTAATCTGTTTGATTAAAGCCAAATCTATTCCGTTTTTGTCATATATACAACCGTTTGAATCAGACATTGCAACAACTTTCGCACCATATTCCTGAGCCTTCTGGCAGGCATAAATTGCAACATTGCCTGAACCTGATATTGTAACGGTTTTTCCGTTAAAACTTTCACCTTTGGTTTTCAGCATTTCTCTTGTAAAGAACACCAAACCGAATCCGGTTGCTTCAGTTCTTCCCAAAGAACCGCCATAGCATATTGATTTTCCGGTTAAAACTCCGCCCTCATAAGCATCACGGATTCTTTTATACTGACCGAATAAATATCCGATTTCTCTGCCGCCGACACCGATGTCACCGGCAGGAACGTCAACATCGTGACCGATGTGTCTGTATAATTCTGTCATAAAACTTTGGCAAAATTTCATAATTTCATTATCTGATTTTCCTTTAGGATCAAAATCAGAACCGCCTTTACCACCCCCGATAGGAAGCCCTGTTAACGCATTTTTGAATATTTGTTCAAAACCTAAAAACTTCATTATGCTTTGGTTTACGGTAGGATGGAATCTTAATCCGCCTTTATAAGGTCCTATCAGAGAACTGTATTGTACTCTAAATCCTCTGTTTACAATAACTTCGCCTTTATCATTTACCCAAGGAACTCTGAAAGATATTATTCTTTCCGGTTCAACCATTCTTTCAAGTATAGCCAATTTTTCATATTCGGGATGTTTTTCTACCAAATGTTCTACAGAACATAAAACTTCCTTAACAGCCTGCAGATATTCAGGCTCACATGCATTTTGTCTTTCTACATCATTTAACACTCTGGTTATGTATTCGTTCATACTTCTCTAACCCTCTTATCTATTGAATTACAGAGAATAAATATAATTTATTCCATTACTTTTTTGTTATACAATACAAGCTTTTTAATTTCAATAGAAATCACAAAAAATTTATAATTTTTTTATATGGGAAAATCCGGAGATGAAAATAAACCATTAACAAAATCAATGCATTTTAGCTTTTATACCCAATTTTATTAATGAATTAATTAATTTTTGCGGCAAATTAGAAAAAATACTTGCCCAAAAAGCATCAGCACCTACAGTATAGGACAGCTTTGGATTTTTTGCCCTGTCTGCTTTTAATATTGTTTTAACGACATTCTCTGTTGAAAGCCCTTTTTCGGCATTTCTTTGGGCATTCTTAATCATAAATTTCATTTCTTTTTCATAATCAGCATAATTATCAAAATATCTGGAATTTTCATCAATTGACTTACCCCAGAGAGGAGTCGCAATTACCCCCGGTTTTATTGATACAACTTTTATATTTTTCTTATTCTCGATAAGAAAGGAATTAAAAAACATATCCAGACATTTTTTAGATGCACAATAAGGAGATATAAAAGGAAAAACACCAAAACTCGCCATAGAACTTATATTAATAATTTTTCCGTCCGTTAATATCTGAGCCAATTTCTGCGTAAGTTCAATATGCCCGAATACATTAACATTAAATTGTCTTCTGATTTCATCAATACTTATATCTTCAATAGGGCCGGCAACAACACACCCGGCTATGTTAATCAGTGTATCAATTTTGGTACATTTTGATAAAATATAATCAGACGCATAACCTATTGTTTCGGGGTTTGAATAATCAACATAAAACGGAAAAATATTAGCTGATATTGCTTTTAAATCTGCCTCATGAATTCTGTTCCGATAACCGGCAAAAACGATATTTTCTTTTGACAATTCTTTAATAAGTGCCTTACCGATACCTGATGATGAGCCTGTAACAACATAGGTTTTAGTCTTCATAAGCAGGTCTCATAATAAGAATAGTTGAAATATTAACCTGTAAGAAATCATGGTATTCAATCTCTTTTTGAGGAACAAGCTTAAATTCCAAACGACTGTCCTTTACGGCAATAAATTGTTTATTGCTGTTTAAAACTTCTGTCAGCAATCTGTTGCGTTTACCTATTTTAGGCATAAATATATAACCTACAATAATAAACTCTGCCGTTTCTATATAAACTTTTTCCTTCCATACCGAATCCATAAGATTCATTATTTCTTTAGTTTCCATATTCACCTTTTATTATGAGCCGTTGCCCCTTTTTATTATATTTATACTCTACTCTGTCATATATGACTGGAACAGCGGTAAGTATAATGCTAATGCCATTACCAATACGATAGAACCTATGACCAAAAGCATTATAGGCTCAATCATTTTAGTTACTGTTTCAATAATACTGTCAAGTGTTCTGTCTAAGAAATTTACCGCTTTTTCAAGCATCTCACCCAAACGACCTGACTGCTCACCGGTTGCAACCATGAACAAAAGCATCTTAGGCATTACCTTTGTTGATTTTAAAGCCTGCGATACCTGCAAACCTTGTGAAACCTTAGTTATTGCACCGCTGATTTTGGTTTGTAAAACTGAATTTGTAAGAGTTACAACACCCAAATGCAAACAGTCAACAACCGGAATACCTGCATCATAAGATACACTTAATACCGACATAAAATTCGAATAATTTGAATACATTATAAGGTTATTAAACAAAGGTATTTTCAATACAGCCTTGTCCAAAACTTCTCTTGCCGGTTTCCAGTTATAAGTAAAGTAACAGAATGCAACAAAAGCAATTACAAATATAGGTATTGTATACCAGTATTCTTTAAGAAAATCACCTGCGTTAATCATCATCTGAGTAATCCACGGCAGAGTTTTTTCCTGTTGCTCAAACATATCTTTAAATGCAGGAAATACGAACAATAACATTATCAGAATAATAACGCATGCCAAAAGTATGACAAATACCGGGTATATAAGTGTTCCGATAACTTTGCTCTTTGTGTTGTTTTGTTTTGTCAGCAAGTCCTTAATACGACCTAATGTTTTTTCTAATTCACCGGCTTCTTCACCTGCTTTTACAAGACCGATAAATATATAACCGAACGTATTCGGATAACGGGCCAGAGTATCTGCAAATGTAGAACCTGCCATAATTTGAGTTTTTATTGTTCTTGATAAATCTCTTATCTTTCTTTTTGCAGCTTCCTGCTCCATGAACATTAATGATTCAACAGCCGGAATACCTGATGTCAACAAGATTTGCAGTGTAGAAATAAAATCTATTTTCTCTGTAAGAGAAAGCACTCCGAGCCCTGCTGTTTTTTTAGATTTTGCATCGTTTGCCTCTGAAATCTGGGTAGGTACAAGCCCCATTTTTCTTATGATTTCTCTTGCATCTTTTAGGTTTGAAGCCGTAACTTCACCCTTTATTACTTCTTTTCCTGCTTTTAATGCTTGATAACTGTATATTGGCATTTTATACCTCTATCCTTTATTCGTTTGCATAACCTAGTACTCTTATGAATTCATCAGTTGTTGTTCTTCCTTCAATAATATGGTTAAGGCAGGCTGACTTTAATGTCTTCATACCTGCTGCAACAGCAACTTCCTCAATTTCAATATCATGTGCGCCCTGCGCAATTAATTTCTTAATTTCTCTGGTTATAGGCATTACTTCATAAATACCTAAACGTCCCGTATAACCTAAGAAGCCACATTCTTTGCAACCTTTCTTTTTATACATTTTTGTTTTTAAAAGTTCTTCTTGAACTTTCGGGTTGTTAGATATATGTTTGACTTCTTCCTCAGAAGGATAATAACTTTCTTTACAGCTGTCGCATAACCTTCTTACCAAACGTTGCGCAATAACACCCGTCAAAGTTGATGATACAAGATAATCTTTTGCACCCATTTCAATCAAACGTGTAATTGTAGCAGCTGCAGAGTTTGTGTGTACGGTACTCAATACAAGGTGACCGGTTAATGCTGCCGAAATGGCAGTTTCCAGAGTTTCAAAGTCACGGATTTCACCAACGAGGATAATGTCCGGGTCTTGTCTTAATATTGCTCTCATACAAGATGCAAAAGTAATGTCCGCTTTAGCATTAACCTGAGACTGGTTGATACCCTCAAGCTTAATTTCTACCGGATCTTCAATTGTAGTAATATTAACATCTTCTTTGTTTAATGCTTTTAATATCGTATATAAGGTTGTTGTTTTACCTGAACCTGTAGGTCCGGATGTCAAAATAATTCCGTTTGGTGATTGTACCATATCATGAATTTTTTGAATATCATCATCTGCCGCACCGGCAATAATCATCTTCTCTCCGGCTGCTTTTAAACTGACTGCAGGAGCCAAAATACGAATTACAACCTTTTCTTTTCCTGATACAGGGAGTGTATTTATACGGAAGTCGTACATTCTGTCGTTGTATCTGATTGAAAAAGTACCATCCTGAGGACGTCTGTGTTCTGCAATATTCATTTTTGCAAGAACCTTAAAACGTGTAATTACAGCTTGTTCGATAGTACCCGGAATATCCAGTATTTTTTTAAGTATACCGTCCTGACGGATACGAACTACGTAATATCCGAGACGAGGTTCAATGTGAATATCAGAAGCCTTGGCATCTATTGAATCTGTTATAATTTTATGTACAAATCTTGCAACGTTACCGCTTGCATCCTGAAGTTCTTTTTCAACCTGAGCCCATAAATTATCCTCATCGACATATTGAGCCGTTTCTTCTTCAATACTGGCAATGATTCGTTCTGTTTCTTTTGCACTCTGATCAATACGTTTTTGAATTAAATATTCTTTCAGGTATGCTTCATACACATGGTAAGGCAGTGCATATACATTAGGAGAACGTCCCGTTGACAGAGAGATTTCTCTTATTGTGTACTGGTCTTTCGGGTTGATCATAGCAACACCGAGCTTATTACCTGTTTCAATTGAAAGAATTATAAGTTTTTTCTTTTCTATAAAATCATCAGGCAAAAGTTTTAAAATACTTTTATCAACCTTGATATCCTGCTTTGATATTGGTTTAAGACCGTACTTCTTTTGGAGGTATGATGCGATTTTATCAGATGAAAGTAATTCCTTTTCAAATAATATTGCATCTAAAGGAACATCTCGTTTAACGGCCTGCTGATTACATTCCTGTAATTGTTCTTTTGTAATCCAGCCGATTCCGACTAACATGTCCTCCGCAGAAAGCTCCCCCTGTTGTGAGGCTCCGCTTGCAGTTTCTTTTTGTTGAACATCAACTTTCCGCTCTTCGGAATTGTTTTTAGAATTTACATTTTCAAATATTTCATCAAACTCGTTTTGTTCAAGAGGAATAAACTGCGCAGTTAGCCCGGAATATTTTTCCTTTATAATTGCAGCAATATTTTCTTTATTTTTAAGATTACTTTTGCTGATAATTACATAAAAGTTATTTTGTCTTTTATCTACAGGAACAAAACCCGATGATTTCATCAGGTCTTGTTCGAAACTTTCAACATACTCTTTTTTTATACTATTTTTTAACTTTTCAAGTTGATTAGACATCTTCTATAAATTATCCGCAACACTGTCACCGTCTACCAAAATCTTTGGAGTAAGCATAATAACTAACTCGCCTTTCCCTTTACTTGTTGAGCTTGAACGAAAAGCAGCACCGATAATCGGTAAGTCACCTAAGATAGGAATTTTACCAACGGTTTTTGTTTCAACTTCCTGAATCATACCGCCGATAACGAGTGTTTCACCATCTTTTATTCTAACGTTTTTCAAATCTAAGTTACGTCTGTTCAATAAAGTAGCACCGATTTCCTGTTCTCCCGTAACACCGGTTGAATATACCTTACCTGCTTCAGTTGCATATTCCGGTTTAATATTTAATGTTACATAACCATCCGGAGATATAAACGGAGTTAAAGTAATTTTAATACCTTTGTCTTCACCGATTGTATATGTTTTCTGTACGGTTCCCTGAGTAGAAGCTCCTGAAGATGCTGATGACAAGAACTCAGAAGTTACTTTTTCAATATAGTCTTCAGTTAAATCTATGACTGATTCCTGTCCGTTAGTAATTAATATCTTAGGAGTTGCAAGAACTCTGGCTTTTTTACTTTCAATTAAATAATTCATTTGCCATGAAATATATGTTCCGCTGCCAAACCAGCTTTTTCTTGATGCGAAATCATCAACTACTTTTCCCTGAGTATAAATTAGCTGACCTTTATCATTATATACAGCTTCATCAACAATCTTACTCAACGGAATTATATCACCGCCGCCCGGTGTTGCAACACGACCGCCTGAAGTTGAACTACCGTTAAATTTAACACCCCAAGCTCTGGACTGAACATCCCAAACGTTCTGGAATGACTTGCTGCCATCTTCTGTTAACTCAACAATAGAAACTTCCAAAAATGCTTGCGGCTGTTTTATATCATTTGTTTTTATAAAATGTTCAATCATATTGAGCTGGGATTCAGAACCGCCCATTACCATGATTGTACCTCTTTGCGAGAAATATGACACTGCAATGTTCTGCAAATCAAACGGAGCATTTGATGCACCTGAAGCTGACTGAGAAACAGAACAAGCAACAACACCTTCACCAAGCTTAATACCGCTGTCACTTCCGCCGGCATCAGCTGCACCACCGGTAATAATACCTGCTGCACCGCCGGTTGCTGTTCCCGGTGATGGAGAAATACGTTCTGCCTTACCGCCACCTGAACTGCCTGAGTCACTACCGTCAGTAGAACCATGTGCCGGCAACAAGAAGTTACATATCATATCTGCCATTTCTGCCGGAGTTGTATGATTTACGGTAAATGTTCTCTGAGATGGTTCTTTATCAAGCTGAGCAATTACTTTTCTTACAATTGCTGCATCTGAAGGCATACCAAAAACAATAAGCTCGTTTGTTGCAGCATTAACTGTTGCTGCATCACCGCCCGAAAGCCCTGTTTTATTCATGCCGAATACATTTTTATTTAAGAAATTTGCAATTTTTGATGCACTTACATACTGAATAGGGAATGTCATCATTTCCTGCTTTGAAAAATTAGCATTATCCTCGCTGTCTTTGCTTAAAATTACAAGTGTATTGTTCTGATCGTAATAATTCAGATTAGCTATATTCAATACAAGGTTAAATGCATCATTAATCGGCATGTCAACCATATCTAAAGTAATTTTTCCCGTTACAGAGGAGTGGAACACTATGTTCTTTCCTGCTTTATCGGCAAACATTCTGAGAACTTGTTTAACATCAGAATCACGCAGACTTAATGTTATTTTACCATTTTTTTGAGTCAATTGCGGTTGTCCGCCAAGCTCTGTTGTAGTTGCCACGGAAGCATTATTGTTATACGAACTGTAACCGCCGTATGTTGAATATGCAACACCTGATGGTGCAGTAAACGCGATTAATAATGCAGCCGATAAAAATCTTTTTATATTGCTATATCTCATCGTTGTTCCCCTCCGAATTTTCTATTTAAGTTTGAAACGGTATTATAGTTTACCGAACCGTCGGATAATATTTCGCCGATACCGGCCTTAAATGTATTTTTTCCCAGTTGAACAGTAACACAGTCTTGTGCAATTGATAAAATCTTATAGTTGTTAACTGTATCACCTTTCTTAACCAGATAATCGTTTCCGTTAATATTCAAAATTGCTGACGGGCTGTATTTATCAAATAAAATACCCGAAACAACCGTATCCATCACCTTTGCAACATCTGAAGATTCATCCTGAAGCTCAGGAGGTGCGATTAAATCATACTTCGGAACATCATTAACCAATTCATCCTGATTATCTCCAATATTCCTGTATGGTACAAAAGGATGTGCTTTAACAATACCGGTCGGAATTCCTATTACATCTTTTTTTGCCGCTGCTGCTATCGGAGCAGGAACCAAAGATATCTTATTCCCGTCAGCAATATCAAGATCTGAGATATTCAGACTTTGTACAGCTGCAAAAATACCGGTACCTAAAATTACAACAAATAATGCCGCCCAGACCTTCATCGGAATATTTAATTTTCTGGCGGTCTTTTTTGACAAATTCTCTATAATCTCATCAGCAGAGAGTTCGGAAATGTCAACGTCATTTTTCTTCATATAATCTTGCATACTCACTACTTCTAACTATTATTAGTCGCCTCTCTTTAACTATATAATAAAACCTATTATTTAGTATCGTTCGTTTATACTATTATTTTATAATATATTTTGAGAAAATAATATACTATATAACAATTATACAAACCTATTATAATCATATCATATTTTTTTAATATGGCAACAATTAATATTTGTAAAGTAAAAGTTACAAAATTTTCATTTAATATTTAAACAAAAAACACTACGGCTATTTTTAAGAACACTTCAAAACCTTGTTGATATATGTTACAATACTAATATGATGAAATCTGTTAAAGAAATATCTGTAGAATCAAAAATTCTTAAACGTTTGCAGAAAAACCCTAAGTGTTTGGAACTTCTTCATTATTTAATTAATGATGCAGAACTGCAGGAAATGCAGGATTATGCAAATAATGTTTCAATAAAACGCTTGGGATATAATGACCATGGACCGGTCCACATGCGTCAGGTTACGGCAAATGCAATTAAAATGCTTAATATATTGCATGAATCAGGTATCAAAACTTCTTTAGAAGCTGAAGAAATCGGATGTTTCGAAGACAGTATGTGTGCTGTCATTATGGCAGGCTTAATGCATGACCTTGGAATGATGATAGGCAGACAAGGGCATGAAGATATGTCCGTTACTCTTGCAAAACCGATTATTGAAAGAGCCGTTATGCATGTTTTTCCGGACAATCTGCACCGCAGAACAATTATAAAATCGGTAGCGATTGAGGCAATTATCGGACACATGGCATCCAGACGGATACATTCAATTGAAGCAGGAATTATTCTTATAGCAGACGGCTGTGATATGACAAAGGGCAGAGCAAGGATTCCGCTTGCACTTAATACAACACCAAAAGTTGGTGATATTCATAAATATTCTGCCAGTGCTATTGAAAGAATAAGTATTCATAAAGGTGAAAGAAATCCTATAAGAATAGATATAGAAATGTCCGGTGAAGTAGGATTCTTCCAGATAGAAGAAGTTCTTATCACAAAAATTAATATGAGTCCGGCAAAACAGTTCGTAGAACTTCACGCAGGTGTAACCGGACAGGAATCCAAATGTTATCTGTAGATTATAATATCTTTAAGCCTTCAGGCTGATTCTTTATGTGAGTTCTCCAATCTACACCAAATTTATTTAAAAATTGTACCAATTCTTCTTTTATGTTTTCCGGCGCAGGTATAAGTGCCTTTTCTCCGGTATAACCTACCATTGTTTCCAGGTTTAATCCGTAAAAATCAATTATTGCTTTAGGCAAGGGGGGTTCGGGCTTAACTGATTTATATGTAATTTTATTATTTTGGTAACTTTGTATATTGTATATTTTCATTTATGCCTCTTATAAAACTATGTACTTTCGCTATCTTTCATTTTTATAACAATCGCATCACAAATCCGGTTCCGGTAAATTATGAGTTATAAAAATGTTGCTGTTGACAGATGTCCTTCCCAAAATTGTAAACCAGCGGTCTTTACGAGGTAAAAAACCTTTACAGTAATATAATATAACAAATAATATTCTTGGCAAGAGGTTTTATACGGATGATACTGATAAATCGGCAAAAATTTTTATATTGTTAAGAAGTGTTTCAAAAAAAGCAATTTTTCATGAAAAATAAACTTTTATTATATAAGGACAGGGGATATTTATGGATAAAATTAAAATTACATCATTCAGAGATGAGATAGCGAGTGCAATTCTTAATTCACAAGACAAATTAAACTTTCATAAAAATGAAAAAGGTGAATTTGATGCATATATAGATGAAGAAGAACTTCCTGCAGTATTAAATTTCTTTGGCGAGAAAGATGTATCAAAACTGTTAAAAACATCTGACAGCCCTTCTGTTTTTGGGAACGGGCAATCTGATTCAGGCACGGATTCGGAATCATCTTCCATTGGTGACACGGTAGAACTTCAACAGCAAGGTGCAGCGGAAGATGATGCTATCAGCACTTATGGTACAGCAGCTTTTGAACTTAATACAAAAGTAAAAACTGACTTATCAATTAGCGCATCTGACAACCCCTATGCACAGCAAGTCGATTACTTACAAAAGGAACAAGCATCAAAAGAGAAAAAAGATGAAGGTGCTTTGGATATTGTTTACAAAATTGAAGCTTTAGAAAATATGGTGGGTGATTATTACAGAGAGCATCCCGATGCAGAAAAAGAACATCTCACTATAGAGAAAATATCCTATGGTAAAAATGGTGAAAAGAAAGCATCGCTTAGTCAAACTTTTGGACTTAACGGAAATAATGCTTTTAACGGAAATAGTGCTACAACCGCAAGCAGCAGCACAGAAAAGAAAGACGGTGAAGGACAGGAAGGTGAAGGAAGCGACACCAATACAGACAACTCCGGCAGCAGCTCAGCCAGTGCAACAGTTTCTTATAACATAGATTTCAGAACACTAAATGACAAATACAAAGGTAATTGGCACATCAAAGGAACCGTTAATGCCGGTTCTGATAACAGCGACCTTCATGGTGCAGTTCAATATACAAAAGCTTACAAAAACAATAAAGCACTGAACTTTACCGGAAATATAAGGGAAACAATAGAAAATAAAAATAACGTCGGAAGTTATGGTGCTTCTGTAGATTACAGAGCAAATAAATTATCAACCGGCGGATACGGAATATACTATCATAAAGAAGATGATGGTGTAAAAGAAAAAGAATACTATTTGGAAGCATACGGAAAATACGGTAATACATTTATCGGTTCAGCAGGTTTGAAACACTACAATGACCTCGACTATAAATACGTTAAAGGATTAATCCAGGGTAAAAAAGAATTTTCGGACATCGGATTAACACTGAAAGGCGGGGTAGGTGCCGAATATGGGACTTATGATAACAACACGGAAGGTATGAGTCAAACTGAATATAAAATTAAAGCAAAAGGAGAAGTTGCATTTAAATCAAAAGACCTTAATGCTGCTGTTGCAGTCAACGCAACAACCGGAAAACAAAGTACACACTTTATGGATTTCACTCCTACAACAAAGAGAACAACAACGATTGGTGTAATGGGAAGAGTTGAAACAAAGAATTTTGATATAAAGACTGCATTTTCTGCGTTAAGTGTAAATGAAAGCGGACTTCCCGAGGAAACCTCAATTGATGATAGCCCAACATCTGTAACGGTAGATGTTGCCGTCGGGGTAAAAAAAGTTTTTGGCGACAAATTTATGCCAATATTTAAATTTAGCACAGGTAACTATGATGGTGCAGCTCAAAACCTGGGTGTCGGAATAAAGGTTACTATGTAAGCTGACAGCTGAATTAAAAAAAGAAACAATTGAGGTTGTTTATATACTCCATTTGCTTTTGCTAAAGAAAATGAATTATTTTATAATTTCACGCAAAACGTGACATTTAGTCACCTTTTGCTGTTCGCAAACGGAGTCCTTCCCCAAGCTAATAACATTCATTGCGGTTTTACATATAAAAAAAGAACACCTTATTGGTGTTCTTTTTTTATATGGTACCCCCAAGCGAATTCGAATCGCTGTCTACACCGTGAAAGGGTGTTGTCCTAGGCCTCTAGACGATGGGGGCTTATCAGACAATATCTATACTACCAAATCAATTTTCATTGTCAAGCAATATACTTAATTATCTCTTTAATAATGGATACAATTTTATAATATCAATATATTTTTTTATCAAATCTTTCGGCATAAACATAGGAACCGTTCCTATATCTAATGTTTCCGGATTAGGGCTTTTCTTTAGCAAACGTTCGATTATAACATTGACATTAAATGTACCATACATCTTTTTTAAATTAATTTTTTCCCAGGCATCTGCTATATAATCAAAACGTTTTCCTCTCTTATAGTGAAAAACAAGCGAAGCAGGTGTTGCATCCGATAAAACCTCAAAGTCTTTAAGTCCTCTGTTCAGACAATGTTCCACTTCAATTTGATCAGCAATTTTACCAAATCCGCTGTATCTCTCAGGAGCATAATTCTTTATATAATCTACCCAAACACCATTTTTCTTATCAATTAACGATACATATCCTACAGGATTTACTCCGCAATAAACCCCGTATTTAGTAAAGGAGTGACGGGCATCTTTTTCCAAAACAACTACGTCAGGATTTACTTCCAACCGTTTTATACCCCTTTGCGTCTGCCGTTTTATCGTAATATATGGTGCTTCTATAATTTTTTCCACTTCCATATTAATTTATAAATACAAACATAAAAATTTTTGCCTGTAATTAACATTTGAAATGATAATTTATTAGTTTTACAATATTCATATTAAAGTAAGGAAAAAGATTATGATTAACAAAAAATCCAGAGATGAAATAAAAAAAATGCGTCACGCGGGGCATATTGTTGCATTAGTCCACAAAAAAATGAGAGAAGTTGTTGAACCCGGAATCTCAACTCTTGAATTAGACAATATTGCTATGCATGTTATAAAAGAAAATAAAGCAATCCCGACATTCCTGGGCTATAACGGTTTTCCTGCAAGCATTTGTACTTCAATTAATGAAAAAGTTGTCCACGGAATCCCAAACGAAAAAGAAATTCTTAAAGAGGGTGATATAATCGCTATTGATGTTGGCGCAACCTATGCAGGCATGGTAGGTGACAGCGCATGGTCTTATGCTGTCGGAAAAATTTCCGAAGAAAAACAAAAACTAATGAAAGCAACTGAAGAAGCACTTTTTGCAGGAATATCAAAAATGCGTGCCGGAAATGTTCTTGATGACATATCAGGTGCAATAGAAGATGTCGCTCAATCGTACAAATTAGGTATTGTACGTCAGTATGGCGGGCACGGTGTCGGACACCAAATGCACGAAGATCCGTTTTTGTTTAATTACAGAACCGGAGATAATACCCTGATTAAACAAGGTTATGTTATTGCAATCGAGCCAATGTTAAATCTGGGCTGTGATGATGTGTTTGTCGAAGATGATAAGTGGGGTGTTGTTACAAAAGATTTTCAACCGTCTGCCCACTTTGAACACACTGTTCTTGCCACAGAAGATGAGCCGGTCCTAATGACAACACTGATGGAATAGAGATATTTTAGCAAAAGATATTGTCGGATTGGTAAATCCGACCTACATAATATAACAAATATAAAATTGGCGGCGGTGCAAATACACCGCCGCCAATTTCCTTTTTTCTCCTCAAAAACTGAGTCAACAGTTTTTCATTACTTGTTTATATCCTTAACAGACAAAGCAATTCTGTGTTCTTTCGGAGTGAATTTCTTGATAAGAACATCTACTTCGTCACCAACCTTGAACAGATTGAACGGATTAACATTTTCGTCAGACATTTCTGCTACGGGAAGAAGAGCTTCAACACCCGGGAATATGTTAATAAATGCACCGAATGTAGTAACTTTATTAACAGTTCCTTTTACAATTTGTCCTTCTTCAAATTGTCCTTCAATTTGCTGCCATGGATTTTCACCCATTCTCTTTAATGATAAAGAAATTCTCTTAAGTTCGTTATCAATCTTGATAATTTTAACTTCGATTGTATCACCCAAAGTCAAAACATCCGACGGATGTTTAATTCTCTGCCAAGAAATTTCAGAGATTGGTAACAAACCGTCAATACCGTTAATATCAACAAAAGCACCAAAATCAGTGATTCTTACAACGTTACCTGAAACAATCTGACCTTCTTCAAGGGTTGCAAGAACGTTATCAACAACCTGATCTCTTTGTTCTGCTACAGCTTGTCTTTGAGAAAGGATAAGTTTATTTTTCTTAGGATCTGCTTCAAGAACTTTAACTTCGATTTTTGTATCAACAAGACCTTCAAAAGGTGTTCCGGTTCTTAATTGAGAAGACGGAATAAATCCTTTAAGGTCAGCAATGTCAACAAGGACTCCGCCTTTAACGGTTGAAACAACCTTAGCAAGAATTGTATCACCCTGAATTTTTGCATCATTCAACTGAGCCCATGCCTGAGCATAAGCAATTCTCTTGAGTGAAAGCTGCATGCAATCTTCATTGTTTTCTTCTTTCAAAACATAAAATTCTCTTATATCGCCGATTTCTAAATCTTCGCCTTCAGGAATTTCTTTGTTTGATAAAGATGCTTCCATTTTTGCACCTTTTACACTTACCAAATAACCTTCTGTTTCTTTTTTGATTATCGTACCTTCTACGATATCAGCTACAGTGTTAGTTTTAGCAAAACTTTCTTCTAACAACTGTTCAAATTCATCTAATGTTGCTGTTGCCATAATTATATTCCTCCTTTTATTTTGTTTATGACTTTATCTATTACAACCTGAGGAGTCGATGCCCCTGCGGTTATTCCTATATTTTTTATATTTTCAAATAAATCTTTATTTAATTCACTGTCATTTTCAATATGAATTGTTCTTGTGCAATTTTTAAGTATTTCTGCAAGATGTGTTGTATTTGCACTCTTTTTTGAACCGACAACAACCATCAAATCACTTTCGGAAGCAAGCTCGCGAGCTTCCTTTTGCCTCATTGCAGTTGACTGACAAATGGTATTGTGTATTAAAACCTCTTTGGCGATTGTGTTCAGATAGCTGACAACAAGATTCAGAGAAGAAACCATTTGAGTAGTTTGAACTACAACACCGACTTTTTTGTGTGATTTAATTCTGTCGGCAAACGGTTCAAGTTCTTCTATGGTTGTCCCGACAACAACATTTGCTGAATACAGGTCTGCATTTGCTTTAATTGCCATAACTTCCGGATGATTAGGTTTGCCGACAATCACAACAAAATAATCATTTTGAGCAAGTTCTATTGCCTTTTGCTGAACTTTTTTAACATCGGGGCAAGTAAGGTCAACAAGCTCAAAACCTGCATTCTTAATTTTTTCAAACACTTCGGGAGCTTCGCCATGAGAGCGAACTATGCAGATGCCTTCGCCTTTTTCGGGTACCTCATGTATTGTTTTAATACCCAAAGATTCAAGCTCATTTATAACATCTGTGTTATGAATGAGTTCGCCTAAAATATATATATTCTTGTCAGGGTTTTCCTGCTTTAATTTTTTCGCTGTTTCAACGGCTCTTTTCACTCCGTAACAGAACCCTGCAAATTTTGCCAGTTTAATATTTTGATTACTCAAATATTTATATTTCGCTTTCTGAATGAACTAGGGAGTAACCTGTTGAATACTGACTCCCAGTAAGAACATTTAACAATAAAAGTTTTTATTTGTAAAGTATAATTATATTTTGGGGTAAATTTTGGGGGTAATTTTTCAACAGATTATACACTACTTTTCATCATTATCGTCTTCGGAGTCATACTCATCCTCGTACTCTTCAGAGTATTCTGCGTCGTCTTCATAATCATCTTCGTCCTCATCAGATTCGTACGATTCATCAGAATTATCATATTCTTCGTATTCGTTTTCCTCATCATATTCCTCGTCCTCATATTCATTATAATCTTCTTCGTCAGAATCTTCAGAATATTCATCATATTCTGATTCTTCATCTTCTTCAAACGTATCGTCCTGATTTTCTTCCGGCAAAGAACCACCTTCAGCATCATCCGACAGGTAATTTTCTTCATTTTGTTCGTTTTCCGAATGATATTCTTCCACCATTTTTTCCGGTTGTATTTCTTCGTTCCTGCCAATCATTTCACCGACAGACTTAAACTCCTGTTTCAGCCCTTTTTTGGAATAAGAAAGTGTATATGGGTTCCGAAGGGCAAGCTTTAAATTATCATAATACGCATCCAAATCACCGATAAACTTGTAAACCCGAGCCAAACAATAATACAAATCACCATTTTCTTCTTTCTGCAAAGCGGTATGCAGCAACTCCATAACTTCTTCTGTCTGACTGTTTTTTAAACATATTTTGGTTAAAAGTTTGTATGCTTCTATGTCAACAGGATTATATTGAATAGTTTTCTTGAGATACTCGATTGCTTCCTCATCATTTCCGTTTTTGAATGCAATTGAGCCGAGATTAAAATAAGCCCAACTATAATCGGGAGATATGTCTAAAACTTTTTTATAACTTTCTATTGCAAAATTGGAAAGTCCGTCATTTTGATAAATATATCCGAGGTAAAAATATGCATATACGTCTCTGGGATTTATTGCAACTGCTTTCTGAAAACAGTCCAGTGCTTTATTTTTTTCATCAATATTAAAATAACAAAGCCCGAGATTAAAATAACTGTTTCCGTCTTTTTTATCATATTCAAGCACTTTTTTAAAACAAGCCTCTGCTTCCGTCCAATTTTCCAAATCTACATATACCTCACCGAGATTGTAATAAAAATCCTCCTGCGGAGAGAGAGCTATTGCTTTTTGATATACATCTCTTGCCTGTTCAAATTTTTTCAGTTTTTCATATACAATTCCAAGATTATATAAAAGCTCGGCATCTTCTTTAAAATATTTACAAAGAAACTCCAGGTTTGCTTCCGCTTCTACATTAAACCCTTCGTTTACAAGCATAATTGAAAGTTCTCTTCTTGCCTGAAAATTTGAAGGATCGTTCTGTAATACTTTTTGCAGTGATTCAATATCATTTGGCATATCAGGATTATACCATATTTTTAAACTCAGGGTAAAGAGGGATTGGTTAAATCTCTTATAACTTCTCCGGCAATAATCAAACCGGCAACCGCAGGAACAAACGCATTACTCCCCGGTATTTGACGTTTTTGAGTTTCTTCATTTATCCGTATAACAGGTTTTATAGGAATCTCTTTTGAAAAAACTACCTTAACCTTTTTTATACCTCGTTTTTTTAATTCCTGTCTTATTACTTTCGCAAGCGGACATACTGATGTTTTGGAAATATCCGCAACTTCAAACATTTCAGGGTGCATTTTATTTCCGGCACCCATAGAGGAGATTACTGGAACACCTGCTTTTTTTGAACGTTCAATTATTTCAAGTTTTCCTGATACTGTATCAATTGCATCGACAACATAATCATAATTTGAAAAAACAAAATCTTCAGCCGTTTGCGGTGTAAAAAATGTTTTGTATGTATTAACTTTTACATTCGGATTAATTTCTAAAATTCTTTCTTTTGCAGCATCAACCTTGTACTTATCTATCGTTTTATGTGTTGCAATAATTTGACGGTTGAGATTGGTTAAACAGACTTTGTCATTATCAATCAAATCAATTTCCCCGATTCCAGAACGTACAAGAGCTTCAACAACGTAGCCCCCGACACCGCCAATTCCGAATACAGCTACTCTTGAAGATGCAAGTTTTTCCATGCCGGATTTTCCTATTAATAACTCTGTGCGTGAAAATTGATTTATCATAAGAAAATTATACAATAAATCTAAGAGATATTTTCTGATATAATATTTTTATGAAATATGCAATGGTTCTTGTAAATATTAAGGGGTTGGGAGTTAAGACTTTCAGTTATCTGATACCTGAAGAAATGAAGGATATTATTCAAATCGGTCAGGCCGTTTTGGTTCCTTTCGGCAGACAGGGGCTTATTAATGCTTTTATTGTAGGATTTTCTGATTATATTCCCGGTGATTTCAGAGTAAAAAAAATTAATAAAATCCTCGATACAACTCCGCTGTTTTCACTAAAATATTTAAAACTTTTGGAATGGGTAGCTAATTACTACTGCACCGATTTTGTTACCGTACTGAATGCTGCACTGCCAATGAAGCTTATTGAAAAAAATGCAAAAGTTGAACTTGCGGTTTCACTGATAAAAGAAGACGGAGAAGGATTGACCAAGAGGCAGAAAGAAGTTTTGTTACTGCTTAAAGAACTGGGAAAATCTTCGCTTATAGAATTTGAAGAAAGAGCCAAAACAACCCGTACAACAATGAAAAAACTTGCCGAAGCCGGGTTTGTAAAAATAGAAGAAGAATATATTTACAGAAATCCGCTTTCTATTTTTAAAGATATTGAAATTGAACCGCTAAGTGAGCTTCAGGGCGAACAAATTACAGCCTATGAAGGCATCAGGGCAAAGTTCAAATCACCAAATCCGATTTTACTTTATGGTGTTACGGCATCTGGAAAAACAGAAGTCTATTTTAAGCTGATAAAAGATGTTCTTGATGAAGGCAAAAATGTACTTTTCCTTGCTCCGGAAATTGCCCTGGCCTCGCAATTAACAAAACGTCTTGCAAAAAAATTCGGCATAAAAGATGTTGCCATCTGGCACAGCTCTATTGGTGAGGGTGAAAAGTATGATGTATGGCAAAGGCTTTATAAAAATGAGGTAAGAATCCTTGCGGGAGCAAGGTCTGCAGTTTTTGCACCATTGCAAAACATAGGTTTGATTATTATTGATGAGGAACATGAAGGAGCATATAAACAAACAACACCGGCTCCAAGGTATGATGCAAGAGTTGTTGCAAAAAGGCTTGCACAGTTTTATCAGGCACCGCTTGTCTTAGGTTCTGCAACACCTGATGTTTCAACTTATTATTATGCTTCAAACAACAATAACCTGTTTGAAATGAAAAAAAGATATAACGATTCACCGCTGGCAAAACCTGAAGTAATAAACATGCAGGAACACGGAAAAGCTGCATATCGCGGAGTTATTTCCAAGCCGCTGCAGACAGAAATTACAGAAACACTTGAAAGAGGACAGCAGGTAATACTGTTAATGAACCGCAGAGGTTATGCAACTTACACCCAGTGTAAAGCCTGCGGAACTGTTATAGAATGTCCTGATTGCTCAATCCCGATGATTTGGCACTCGGGAATTAAACAATTTAAGTGCCATTATTGTAACAAGGAAATGAGTTTTCCTGATTATTGCCCGGCATGCGGATGTGATGCTCTGGCAACTTCAGGTGTCGGCACACAAAAGATTGAGGTTTTGATTAAAGAACTTTACCCGGATGCAAGAGTAGAAAGAATCGACAGTGACATTTTAACAAGGAAAAACGCACATATTGAACTTTTGAATAAATTTCAGAAAGGTGACATCGATATCTTGGTAGGAACTCAAATGATAGCAAAGGGACTTGATAATCCAAACGTTACTCTTGTAGGTGTTATTAGTGCCGATTCCGGTTTTAATGTTCCGGATTATCGGGCATCAGAGAGGGGGTTTCAGCTTCTTACACAGGTCGCAGGACGTGCCGGAAGGGGCGAATACAAGGGAAAAGTTTTATTTCAAACCTACAACCCAGATTACTATGCTTTCCAAAGTGCAAAATCGCAGAATTATGAAAAGTTTTTTGAAACAGAAATCAAATCAAGACAAGAATTTGATTATCCGCCATTCAGCCAGTTTATAAGACTTATTATATCTTCTGAAAACAATTTCCGTGCCGAAAAATCCTCGATGGAAATCGCACTCAGACTGAATACAATGATAGAAAAATTCGGATTTGGAGAACATGTTGAGGTTTTGGGACCAAGCCCATGTATAATCGAAAAAATAAGCGGTTTTTACAGATTCCAGATTCTTATTAAAAATAAACTCGCACAAAAAGGACATGATTTTGTATCAAAATTCCTGAGCAAAATAGCCATGCCAAAAGATATCCGACTGGCTATCGACGTTGATCCGCTTGATATTTTATAAGAATAATCTATTTGTAATCTGTAATATCGGTCAAAAATATTTACTCCACTTATTTGTCACGGGACTTGCCCATAATAGCAAGACAGATAAACCTGAAGAAAATTGCAATTTCCCAGAGTAAATTTTGGTGTTTAATATAGTATAAATCGTACCCGACTCTCTGCTCCGCCGTCGGTTCATCTATATTAATCTGCTGCCATCCGCACCAGCCCGGACGAACCCAATTTCTGCATTCCCAGAAAGGTATATTTTCTTTATTTTCGTAATAAACTTCTTCTCTTACGGGACGGGGGCCGACAATGCTCATATCGCCTTTCAGAACATTTATCATTTGAGGAATTATATCAATATGAAATTTTCTCAGGATTTTACAAAACGGCATAATTCTTTTATCATCAGAAAGAACTTCCGTAACATCATCGTCAAAATCATCTTTAACTTCATCCTGATACATTGATCTGAACTTTATCATTTTAAACGGTTTACCGAATTTACCCATTCTCATCTGGGTAAAGAATACCGGCCCTAAATCACTGAATTTAATACCAAGTGCAGCAATTATTGTAATAGGAAGGGTTAAAATTATTATCATTATTGAAGCAACAACATCACAAAAACGTTTAAGTGATGCGTATATCAGTGCTTTTCTTCTGACACAGTCATAGAACAGCCAGTTAACCGACATTTTAGAAACAAGATATTTATGAGTAATTTTTTCATAAAATCTGTACATTCTCCAAACCTTTACACCGAGAGGAATCCCTTTAACCAAATCGGTTAAAATGTCAGAATCCATACGTGATTTAACCGCTACAATAACAATTTTTACGTTATTATCTTTAATAACGGCTTCTGAATCACAGGTTAATCCGAGAATTTTTATTGAGGAATCTTCATCTTCTATGTTGTTCATATTATCATCCAAAAAACCGACAACATTGAGTTTTAATTCAGGTCTTTGCTGAATTTCTTCCGCAATAAGTTTACCGTCCTGTCCGGCACCGACAATTAAAACATTTTTCGGTCTTATGTATAAAGCTTTTATAATTGCACCAGATATTCTGAGAAAAGCCGAAAAGAAAAACAAACCAAATGCATACAATGTTATCAGCATGAAGAAATAAACACTGCTCGGAATAAACATTGCTGTGATTACGGAAATACCTGTAATTATTATTACACTTTCAAAAAACTTGCCATAATCTTTTAATTTAAATTCTTTTACGGAATATACACCCTTTACGGCAAATACCATTAAAGACAGTATTAAAATACTTACAACAGTGGATATCAATGTTGGAAAATCAAATATTATTTTTGAAAACAAAAAGTACAAAATACCGCCTGCTAATATAGTATCCAAAATAAAATACAGATAATTCATAATTAATAAAGCTCCTAAACTAACCCTTTATACTAAGATTAATTATACCATAAATTTCTAACAAATATAAGAGGGGAACAGTTAAATATTCTTTACAAAGTTTAGCACATGACTATCCAAAGCAGTTTTCTGAGTTGTTTGCCGATAATTATTGCTATAATTGTAAAGAAAATATCATAAAGCATTTGTACTCCGCTCTGTGAAGATATCCAGCTTGTAACAAGTTCAATCGGCGCATGACGCAATGTTGAAACGAATAACATATACAAAATACCGAGAATATGAATTGTTAATACTCCGAATAAAGATATTACCGGAATTCTGAGATAGTCTGTTTTTCCCTTTAAAAGAGTTCCGGCAAAAAAGACAGCCGGCAAAAATGCCAAAATATAACCGAAACCGTATTCAAACAGATAGCTCAATCCGCCTCCCAACGCAAAAATCGGGAAAAACAAACCCAATATTATATATATCATAATTGACAATATACAAAATTTTCTTCCCATAAGTGCAAGTATAAAAAATATAATCGGAATTTGCGGAATATACTCATAAGTTTTTATAAAATGCTTTAGAACCTGAATATCTGTCAAATCCTGAGAAAAATAAACAAAAGAATCTAAAGGCAAGTACGGGTGTTTTATTGTTAACTGAGTAAACGTTGCAATAATTATTAAGAGTACTGAAAGCCCTGTCATAACAAGAGTTCCGAGAGTAATTTTTATCGGCTCACCCTTATACTTAAAACTGTTTAATTCTCTTTCAATTCTTTTACTCATTGTATATAAAATTACCCTGTTTTATGTTGTTTTAATCAAATTTTTGATATTTTCGCAATTTTTTTCATAAATAGCTTTAAATTTATCGTAAAAAATATTTTCTGTCCACATAATAAGAGCATCTTCATTATTGTCCTGATAATATCCTTTGCGTGTACCGAGAGATTTAAAACCGTATTTTTCATACAGTTTTATTGCAGGAATATTTGAAACCCGTACTTCAAGTGTCAGGTATTTAATATTTTCCTTGTAACAATCATCTATAATTCGTTGAATTATAGCTTCACCGATGTGATTTCTCAGATACTCTTTTTTTACGGCAATTGTTGTAATATGTCCTTCATCAATAATATGCCAGGTACCGGCATAACCGACAAGCTCTCCCGAAGCATTTTTAGCCACATAGTATTTTGCAAGATTATTGGAAAGTTCATCATAAAATGACGATTTTGCCCAATGGTGTTTGCCGTATGCTTCGGATTCTATCTGCACTATGCCTTCTATATCGTCTTGCGTCATAGGCGATATGCTTATTTCTGATAAATTAATTACGGACATATACTCTCCCAATCAATATCATCTTCTGTTTCTTCTCCCGGCTCAACTATGTGGTCGCCGTCCTCAAGCATTAACATAAGAGAAAGCCTCAGTTGTTTTTTGTAGTTTTCAAGAGCTTTTTCTCTTGTTTTTGCACAAAAAGCAAAACTGGGAATTTCTTTTATTTCTATGTAGAAATACGGATTCCCGTTAAAATCCAAATCCGTTCCTTCAATAAGAGTCCATGGCAAATTTAAATAGTAATCCAAATCTTTAGTCATCCAGTGATTTCTCCGATAAAGGTTGTTTTATCATTATACCTTCTCCGCCTATAACATCAGCCTGTTTGCCGTTTATGTACAAATAAACCGGCTGTTTTGTATTAGCGAGAGCTGTTTTGATTAATTGATGTATTCTTATATATGTACTTTCTGCACCGCCGCCGCTTTCAAATGCAGGAGAAAGGTCTATAAGGATATTGTTAGCACCTTCTCTGACAGACAAAATTTTTGTTCCTGCAGGAATCTCAGAAGATAATCCCTTACTTTTTTCCCAATCGCTCGGTGCCGCAATTAGTTCTTTTATTGCAAATGCAAAACATGATTTTTCTGCGGCTGTATCACATTTTCTGTTTACGGAACGCATATTTCCTTTAGTATCCGTCACAAAAATTTTTACGGTTTTGATTTCATGTTTTTCCTTTTTATCAGGTTCATCCATGCCGGAATTATTTCCGGTATTTATATCTGTTTCAGTTTGATATTTTTGTCCGGAACGATTTATCTTAAAACCGTCTTTTCCGAAAAACGAAAAATATACATAAACTACCGTTATAACTATTAAACAAAAAATTCCGAGTTTTTGAGAAAAATTCATTTATATTCTCCCTGAATTAAATTGATTTTCGGACATCTAAACCGGTCGGTAAAGCTTATTTTGTCCGAATTTTTGTTTATCTTTCGCCTTTTATATATATTTTACCACCAATTTTAACCTTATTGTCAACAATGTTTACATTCTCAATAATTGCTTTATGCCCTGCTTTTTCCAATTCATCGATTGTAAACTCGATCGGGTTCAGATAGTTAATCAGATTAGCTACTTTATTTAAACCAAGATTTCCGTATGCTGTATCTATGCTTACATTCTTTGCTTTGATAACACCCTTTACTACTTCAAAATCGGATTGTGCAACAAAAGAACGGTCTTTTGCAATAGCTATCGGGAAATTGTAATCTGTTATTATATAGAATTTATTATTAACTATTTTTGTCCTTACACCTGTTATAACAAAGAAAGGTTTTGCAATGTTATTAACCTTGTCAAGAACTTTTTTGTAATCGGAATCTTTAAGTGCAGTATTTATTGATTCATCACTCAGCATAATCTCATACGAATATGTCATGTCCGACTTAAAAGCTATAGGATTTTTTGTATAGTCAATATAATTATAATCCGTAATTGATTTCAGATTTGCATAAGGTATGGTAATATCTTCCAATACTGCGTTTTCACCGGTAATTTCTATGTATTTGAAAATTCCTTTTTTAATACTCGTAAGAGTATAGCCTTCAAACTTAACATCAAAATTTGCTCCGGTCTGTTTTTTCAAAACTTTTTTTATTTCTTTCTTAACCGCTCTTTCGGCAATGTATCTTGTTAATGAAAAGTGCGTTTTACCCTTTAAATATTCTTCGGAACATTTATCCGTACAGGCATAGACACAATTCACAATTAAAAATATAAATATGATAAATGCTAAAATCTTTTTCATATATTATTCCCCGTATTTTTTATTATCAGTGTTTTTCTTCATTTTCTTTTACACCCTTATAAAATTCATTTGCAATAAGCTGCGAATACCTCTTTTTTTCGCTTAATGAAAGGGCAAGTTTTTCCGAACCGTCAGAAGTTTTTACTGTTGCAATAATTCCGGTAATATCAGACACCGGCAGCTTTGTAACATGGGCATTAAATTTTGCATAAGGAACCGTTTTGCTATACATTTCAATAGTTCCGCGATCTGTAATTGATATGTCTTCAACTTTTATACCACGATATTTAATTTTTTCCGAAAGTTCAAGTAATTTTTTATCAATATTCTGACTTTTTATATCATCCTGAGTAAGTAAAGTCTTTTTACCCGAATCCAGAATAACCATTTTTTGTCCTGATGCTTTATGTTCCGCTATTACAGCTTTATATCCTGCAAGCGACATTGTATTATCAATAATAAATTCTTCATTCATACCTGAAAAATCGCCAATTTGCTTTATACTCTCAGATTGGTGTGATGCAATAAAATTACAAATACCGTCTTTTATTGCCTCAACATATTTCTGACCTCCAATAGCATTAAAACCGATAAATGCGAGGACAATTATGATTGCATGAAACACTATTTTTATGGTTCTTAACATAATAATGCTAACCTCTTAAAAGTTTCTTCTAATATATTCTACCATGAAAAATTATACCGTTTTCTTATTTAATCTGTAAATTAAACATGCGGCTCCTATTGTTATACCGACTATAGCAGGAACATACACATAACGATGATATAAATTCTTCCCGAATATATATTTTTTGAAAACATCTCCCATGCCGGCTTTAAATTCTTTTGAGTTTTTTGCATGCCGCTTTATAACTGCCCTGATTGTTTTACTCCACTCTCCTCTTTCCATTTCAACAATTTTTCCGACAGACGAAAATGCTTCAAAAATTGGTTTTAAATCGGATTTACCGGAATTTTTTGCAATAATACAGTATAGCGGCAACTCTTTGAGTTCTTTAATCAGCCCGTTTGCTTCAAATTCTCTGCGTAATCTGTTTATATATTCAGAACTCACACCATCCAATACAGCTTTGATATCTTCAAGTTTTTTATGTGTTTTTGCTCTGAAAAATTCTTTGTTTTCTGATTTTTCTTCATATTTTTTCAAATCTACATAATTCAGCGGATTTAACATATCAAAATCGTTTGAACCATTTCCGGCAACAATAACGATATCTTTATTTTTTATTGCATCTTTAATACTTTTTTTGACATCAAAAAGTTTGTTTAACCCGTACTTCATATTAAGATTTTTACATTCTAAACTTCTTTCCTCTTTTGTTTTAAAAGTTTTTGTTTCACTGAACGGGAAAATGTCTTTTTCGTAAAAATCCTTGTCACTGCCGGTTTTGATAAACTCATCACTTCCGTTTTCGGTAATAAGAGAGTCAGGCAAAGGTAAATGAATATTTTTTTGTTTTAAAAATTCCATCATTTTAAAAAACGAATCAAAATTGCGGCCTGTGCTTATATGAAAATCAAGATTTCCTTTGGTTTTTTCAAGCAATTCTGAATTTTCCCTGCAATAAACATCAAGATTTATATTGGTTTTTTGTTTTAATTCTTCTTTAGCAACAGGCAGATATGTTCCGTCAAAGTCAGAATACAAATGCACTTTGCCGGCACGAAAACAAATGCAGTCAGTTACGGGTATTCTCATATTATACACACACCTTAGCTGCTATTATACAATAAAATCAAGGGGGGTTCAAGCTTATAATACTACAGGACAGCAGTAATTTATGCTGTCTTTTGCTCTCCGACAGCAGCTTCTCCCAGTTTTAAAATTTTTTCAATGGTTTCATCATACTCTATTTTTTCATTAGTTGACTGAATAAGAAATGAATTTATATCATCCATCATTGATATTGCTTTGTCACACACAGGATCGGAACCTTTTACATAAGCTCCTATATTTATCAAATCCTCATTTTTTCTGTGTACCGCAAGTAAATTTCTTAATATACCGGCTGCATCACGATGTTCTTTTGTCGTTACGTCGCCCATTACACGGCTTAATGACTGAAGTACATCTACTGCCGGATAGTGGTTTTTGTGAGCCAAATCTCTTGATAATACAATGTGACCATCTAAAATACTTCTTGCAGTATCTGAAATTGGTTCGTTAAAATCGTCACCCTCTACCAATACGGTATATAATCCCGTAATTGTACCGTTCTCATTTGTACCTGCCCTTTCCATAAGCTTTGGCATTATTGCATAAACCGAAGGAGTATAACCTCTTGTTGCCGGCGGCTCACCTATTGCCAATCCGACTTCTCTCTGAGCCATTGCAATACGGGTAACCGAGTCCAGCATAAATAATACATCCATTCCCAAATCCCTGAAATATTCAGCAATCGTTGTAGCGACAAAAGCTGCCTTAATTTTTACAAGAGAGGGCTGTTCGGAAGTTGCCGCAATTACAATTGAACGTTTCATACCTTCTTCACCAAGAATTTCCTCAATAAATTCTTTAACCTCACGGCCACGCTCACCGATTAGTGCTATTACGTTAAGCTGAGCAGATGTATTTTTTGCCATCATACCGATTGTTGTACTTTTTCCTACACCGGAACCGGCAAAAATACCCATTCTCTGTCCCTTACCTACCGTAATAAATCCGTCAATCGCTCTAATTCCCAATGACAATGGCTCTGATATACGTTTTCTTTTCAAAGGATTTATTGCATCAGCTCTGGTTGAGCGAAAATTTGAAAATGTAAGCTCACCGTTACTGTCTATTGGACGTCCTAACCCGTCCAATACCCTGCCGATAAGCTGATTACCAACACCTATTTTCATTGCACCGCCGGAATTAATAACGGAAGCGCCGGGCCTTATACCATCCGGCGAAGCCAAAGGCATTAAAAGTATTTTATCACGTTTAAAACCGACAACTTCAGCCATTGTCGGCTGTTCTTTAAAATCATTATATATGTAACACAAATCACCTATTGATGATGCAGGACCGTCAGATTCAATTGTTAACCCTATGATTTCGGTAATTCTGCCGATTTCCCTCAATGTTCTTGCGTTGTTTATTATTTCAAGATACTTGTTCTTATCCCATGCCATTGCTTTCACCGTTTGTTAACTTCTTAGCAAGTTCTTCCAGCTGTGATGAAATTCTTGCATCCAGTCTGGTTTTAGGAGTTTCTACAATTACACCGTCCGGGGAAAGTGAAAAATCTTCTTTAATTTTTAATGATTGAAGCCCCTGAATACTGCTCCTGATGTTCGGTATCATACTCCTTATGTATTCAACAAGTTTTGGGCTGACTATAATTGTAATGCTCTCTTTTTCATCAAGCATTTTTATTGCTTCATGTGTCATTTGATAAAGCATTTGAGGATTTAATTGGTTACAGCAGACTTTTTTTGCAATTGCTACAACAAGCTCAATTATATCCCGCTCGGCAGAATCAATTATTTGTTTTTTTATTTCAAAAGTGCTGCTTGCAAGTGTTTCCAAAGCCTCTAAACCTGCCTGAGCATCTTCTGTAAATTTCTGCAATCCATCCTCACGCCCCTTGGCAAAACCATCGTCATAAGCCTGCTGCTTTACAACTTCATATTCATTTTGTCCTTTTTTTCTGGCTTCATCAATTATTCTTGAGGCTTCTGTGTTGGCTGTTTGTACAATTATCTGGGATTTATTTTCTGCATTGCCTACAATAGTATTTGCTTTATTTTCCGTTTCTTCAAGCATTTTCTTAACTTTTGCCTGAGATTGGGTAACTTTGGACTGCTCAATAGGTAAAACATAACTTTCACCAAATTGAACACCCTTTCCGACTATTCGGTTTTTAGAATTATCACTATTGCTGCTACTCAACTAATTCATCCTCAACACTGGCACGTGTAATTGTAATCTCACCGGTTGCTTCAAGGCTTCTGACAGCACTAACAACACTTGTTTGAGCTTCCTGAACCTCTTTAACACGAACAGGACCAATATATTCCATATCATCTTTGAGCATCTGTCTGGCTCTTTCTGACATGTTCTTAAATACTTTTTCTTTAATTTCGTCTTTGGTACCCTTAAGTGCCGTTGCAAGTTCTTTACTGTCAACTTCTCTAAGCAGCCTTTGAATAGCACGGTCGTCGAGAATCATAATATCTTCGAATACAAACATCAAATCTCTTACTTCCTGTGCCATTGCCTGGTTTTCTATTTCCAGCCATTCCATAATATTTTTTTCGGTGCCTCGGTCGCAACAGTTCAAAATGTTTGCCAGTGATTCTACACCGCCTGCATTTGAAAAGTCCTGAACCAAAAGGGCAGAGAATTTTCTTTCTACAATATCTTCAATTGTAGATAAAATTTCCGGATTTGTAGGAGTCATGTCTGCAATTTTCATTGATACAACAGCCTGAATATCCGGAGGTAAAAACGACAATACCTGAGCTGCAAGTTCAGGTCTTATATAAGCCAAAATCAGAGCCAAAAGCTGAGGATTTTCTGATGCAAATGTGTTCGCAAGCTGTGAAGGATCTGCTTCATTGAGAAAATAGAACGGGTTAGTGTTAACCATTGAGTTAACTCTTTCAAGCATTTTTGCCGCTTCTGAATCACCATACGCCTGAGCCAGAAGTTGTTTTGCATAGTTAACACCACCGGATGCAACAAAGTTCTTTGCCTGAAATACAGCTTTAAATTCGTTTAAAACATCATTTAAGTCCTCATCTGCAACTTTACCTAAGTTTGCAATGTCAAGAGTAAGCTGCTCAAGAAGGTCATCATCCTTAATATTTTTAAGAATTTCCGAAGCTGTAGATGGTCCGAGCGCAATAAGAAGTGCCGCAACCTTTTGGCTTGGACGCGTTAAGTTTTTTTTTGCCTCTTCTTTTGCCTTTTTAATTTCTTCTATACCCATTTTGAAAAGTGAATAAGTGAATAAGCGATTTTTAAGATAGTTTTATTTACTTATCAAAAACTTATAAACTCAGATCACTACCCTCCTCTCTAATTCTTAATATAAGAAACTAATATCTTAGCAGCTTCTTCCGGAGCGGACATAACCGCTTCATTTAACTCATTTATGCTTTGGTCTTTTTGCGACCTGATTTCTTTCAAATTTACCTCGGGAACGTCAATGGATTCTTCTTCTTCAGGTAACGACTCCTGAGGCTCTTCTATTTTTCGTTCTACACGTTTCGGAGCATCCGGTATCTTCATAACAAAGTTCTTTAAAATTAAAAGTGCAAATCCGCCGATAAACAATATTACAATAAGCGGAAATACAGAAGATGCCAGGAAGTAGAATATTTGTTCCTGCTGATAATGTTTTGCAAAATTTTCCTGCTGCTTAGTATCAAATGTTGCACCCTCAAATTGTAAACCAGATACAGTAATTACATCACCTCTTGAATAATCGATACCTGATGCAGAAAGTACAAGATTTTTAATTTCTTCTTTTTCCTGTTCTGTCAGAACTTTATTTACAGCAACAGCGACAGAAAGTCTTTTAACTGTGCCGGGAGCATATACAACCTGTTTAACTTCCTTTGATACATTATAATTTATCGCCGTTTTTTGTTTTGTATAATTAAGATTTCTGTTTACAGTAACGGGCGGAGTCAGGTTCTGCGGATTCTGTATGTTATTTGGATTCTCATAAGTTTCAACTTCTGTCTGAGAACTTGTAACAACACCCACACCTTTTTCATCATTAATCGGCATATAACTTTCTATAGTTGCTTTTGCCGAATTAAAATCTATGTCGGCACTAACCTGTACTGATACGTTAGATTTTCCGACAATTTTACCGAGTACATCACTGATTTTCTTTGCAGTATCTTTTTCAAGATTTGTTTTAAAACTCTCCATATCGGTTGAATTTTTTGAGGTTTCATCCGAAAGAGTGTTACCGTTTTGGTCAGTAATAAATACCTGTTCCGGTGTCATTCTCGGAACGGAATAAGCAACCAAATTCTTAACCGCTTTTACTTGTGATGACTTTATATGATAACCGGGCTCTAATACCAAAATAACAGATGCCGTAGGTTTTTCATCATTGTCTTCAAAGATGGAACGTTCCGGTTCTGCAAGCTGAACTCTTGCATATCTGATTCCTTCTATTTTTTCAATAGAACGGGTTAACTCGCCCTGAAAAATTCTCTGCTTTGTTAATTTATTTTTAAAATCGGTCGAACCCAACTGCATGTTATCCAAAAGCTCAAATCCTAAATTCTGATTTTTAATAAGGTCATTTTCTGCAACAAATACACGCATTTCATCCCTTACATTTGACGGAACAAGGACAGATTTATGGTCTTCAGATACTTTATATCTGTAACCGTTCTTTTTCATACTTTCTACAATACTAATCGTATCAACTTCATTTAAATCAGAGTATAAAACAACCCAGTCCGGCTCCATTGCTTTAGACAAGAAGAATGTTGCAACTACGATTGTGACAACAATCAGAGCGAGCATGCCGATTTTTTGTGCCCCGTCAAGCCCGTTCCACAATTTCTTCATATCATTAGCCAAGAGTGCAAAATAATTGTTTTCCATTATCTCCCCACGCACTATTTCTCACCACTATCATAACCTAAGCTTATAAACTTTTCAAATGATTAAGAATCGTTAAGTTTTCATCCGGTAAGAGATATGAAAATATACATTATTGTTTGATAATTTCATGTAAATAATTGTAAAAAATACGACTGTTAAAAGCAAAAAAATCTTTTCATTTGTTTTAATTTGTGTATAATAGAACAAAGAAAGAATAGTTAATTATGTTACAGAATATATCCAACACAAAATCAAAAAGTCCGTTAAAATCAAAAAATATTACCCGACCAATTTCAGTAAATGAAGAGATAGAAAGATATCTTTCAAATATTTTTGAGAAAGAGATGGCTGAAAAAGACGGAATATTAGTTAGCTATAACCCCTTTGTTATAAAGAAAATTGCAGGTTATTTATCAGGAAAAATTAAAATGCCGGCTTCGATTGGAATTGCAGGGGAAACGGCAAGCGGCAAATCAACAATTACAATGGATTTGATTGACACAATCGAATCTTTTGCTACGGAATTTAATATTGAAGATGCAATAACACGTGTTAATACGGACGATTATTACTATGACCGTTCCGATATGGTTAAAGCAGCAGGAAGCTTTGCGGAATTTGCAAAGAATTATGACCTTGATGTTCCTCAGGCATTGGAATTAGAACTCATGAGCAAACATATTAAGGAACTGTTGTCAGGAAAATCTACATATCTTCCGAAATATGACATGAGCGGCACTGCTATCCGCCATGATAACCATACACTTGCAAAGCCTTCCAAAATAATTATTTCGGAAGGTTTATTTACACTTACCGAAAAAGTAAGAGATGCTTTTGATTTTAAGATTTACGTCGATATTGCAGAAGATATTAAGAAAGAACGATTTTTTATAAGAGCAAAAGAACGTGGTCTTGGTGATTCTGCCGAACATATTTATGCAAATGCCAATGAAAAAGCAGAAGTATATATAAGACCTTGCCAAACAAAAGCAGACATTGTTTTATCCGGTGCTGCAGACAGAATTAAGTATAAAAACTTTTTGAATAAAATTATAGGAATTATTCAGGAATTATATCTATCTTAAGGAATAGTGTATGAATGTACCAAAAGTTGATATAAACGCAGGGCACAGAAAATGGTGCCGAAATTTTATGACCGAACAGGCAAAATCTTCAAATTTGGTAAGAGATTTCCTTAAACGTTCAAGAATGTATAATCCATTCAGCTCAAACAAAAAAATTGATAATATTCTGAAACGTTACGGAAAAAGTTTTTGGTGATATAATAAAATTAATCGGGACACTCTGCCGAACGTGAGTGAGCGGAGTGCGAAGCCTTAAAGGCTTGAAAGGATTAATTTATTCAAGACTTTAAGCGAAGACACGTTCAACGCGAACGAGCAAGACATCAATGGGTAGCAGCTTGGAAAGCAAGCCATAGAGTGTTAACAATTGAATAATTAATCGGGACGTAGCGCAGCTTGGTAGCGTACCACCTTGGGGTGGTGGGGGTCGCAGGTTCAAATCCTGTCGTTCCGATTTTTTTGTTACTTTTTTATTCTTGACGGACAGGTTTTTAACCTCTGTATCTGTGTATTTAATTGTTTAGGTTGCAAATTGCAGATAGTTTGCTATTTTACGATTAGATAGTTGTTATCAAAAATTTAGTTTAACTTATTTACTATGTTTTATTATATATACTGTCGGCTATTAAAAAATTCATTCTTTTTATATCATAATTTTCTTCAAATTTGTTGCCGTTTTGATAAAATTTATTTAGTTCTTTATCATAATAATCTCCTGCTTTAAAAGTTTTAGCATCTATTTTGGGAATAGATGTGTACTTTTTAGGAAATTGTCTGTCCTCCATCATTTCTATATACAATCTGTCAGAGAAATCCCATCGGTTCGGTCTTGCCCAATATTCTGCATGAGGACAATCATCAAATATAAAGTTTTCATTTTTAAAACCATCGCATTGCGTAATTGGACAAAATTTTACTTTTTTACCTTCGTAAATGTTTATTTCAGATAATGCAAGAAATTTTCGGAAATTTCGCAAGCTGTATCCTTCAAAGTTGTAGTCTGTTATAATAATTGGCTTTTTCGTAGTTCTTGCCAACTCATTGGTTAAACCAATTGTATCAAGGTATTTTTTATAAGCATTAACCAAATCCTGTGAAAAATTTTCAATATCCTTTGTATGCATGTGCGACAGAGGACAATACTTAACTTCTTCCCCTTGAAATTCCAAGTATTTTCCAAGGAATGCGGGAGAACGACCTAATGATACAAATATAAAACCATTCGGGAATTTTTTATGCATTTGCTCCGAAAAATATTTTCCGAAATTGAGAATAAAATTGATAGTTTTATTATCAGAATCCAATAAATATTTACCAATATCCCTCATCGTTGTTAATTCTTTTGGTAATAATTTTTTGTACTCTTTGAGCCCAAAAACAGAACTGCGATCTAATATTTTTTGTACATCCCATACAAGTTGTATATCCGGCAACGAAGATTTAAATGATATATTTTCCCCATATTTATTAGGGTTTATGTTTATATTTGCACAATATGGATTATTTATAGCAGAAACTTTAGCTTTACTTTCAGATTTTTGACGGCTGAAGTATGTTCCTGCATATTTATTAGGCAATATATTATAATTACATGTAATATTCACAATATTAAAACTTTCTTATAATGCAAAAACCTGTAATAAATATTTTTGCTACATACCAGCAGTTATACTTGCTTGTGTTTTTTCTAATCCATGATATAATAACATATATAAAAGGAATATATATCATGGCAAAAAATTCAGAAAATTTTAATAAGCAAATAACTGCTTATGTTGTTTTGTCGGCATCATTGGTTATGCCTGCTGTTATTGGAGAACCGGCTGCTGTAAGTGCAGATCCGATGATTGTAAATCCTGTTAATATACAAGCTCCAATGTTGAGGTATGCCGGGCCGCCAAATCCTGCAGTTGATATTACGCCTGTTGCTCCGGTAGTAAGGTATGCCGGGCCGCCGAATCCTGCTATTATTGATGCTGTACCTGTAAATATTAAGACTCCGGATACCGGTCTTGTTCCGGTAATGAGATATGCCGGACCGCCAAACCCTGCAATGTATTCGGAAGCGACTAAAAATGCTGTTCCTGCTTCACTTTCTACACAGGCATCACAGATGAATGTACAGATAAATAGTAATCTTGGTCCAATAAATAATAATGTAAATAACTTTGGCGGCATTCAGATTGCTCCCGACCATTTTATATTTAAGTAGGATTTAAAATGTATAAATTAAACACAGTGGTTTGGGAAATAACTTTAAAGTGCAATATTCATTGCCTTCATTGTGGTTCTTCTGCTGATTACAATGCCAGAAACAATGAACTATCTACATCAGAAGCTTTGGATTTGATTGAACAATTGTCAGATTTGGGGTGCCGTAGAGTTGTGTTATCAGGAGGCGAACCATTTTTAAGGCAAGACTGGGCCGTTTTATCTTTAAGAATAAGAGACCTCGGTATGCATGTGTCATATATCTCTAACGGTTATGTTATAAATGATGATATTATTGATTTATTAAAAATAATTCAGCCGATTGGTATAAGTTTTAGTTTAGACGGTTCTAATGCTGATACCCATGATTATATAAGAGGGAAAAAAGGTGTATTTGAACGTTGCATCAAGGCTCTGCATGACACAACAAAAGCTGGTTTGTATTCTTCTGCCGTAACTTCTGTTCATAAAAAGAATATTAATGAATTAGAAGACATTTTAGCTATACTGCTTGATAACGGTGTACATGCATGGCAAGTTCAAACAGCAACTCCACAGGGAAGAATGCCTAAAGAATTAGCACTGAATGATGAAGAATATTACAGACTTGCGGAATTTATATCTGACAAAAGAAAAAAATATAATAATCTTATAAATATATACGAAGCTGATTGTGTAGGTTATTATTCATCAATCTTGGACGGCTTGTATTGTAAAAGCTGGGTAGGCTGTCAGGCAGGTTTACAGGTTCTTGGCATTGAAAGTGACGGAGCAATTAAAGGTTGTCTTTCCCTGCACGGAGAGCCGTTTATTGAAGGTAACGTAAGGGAGAAACCTTTGCGTGAAATCTGGGAATCTAAAGACGGATTTAAGTTCAACAGACGTTTTTCTCCCGATTTATTGCAGGGAATATGCAAAAATTGTAAATGGGGTGCAATCTGCAGGGGTGGTTGTACCGAGAAAGCGATAACCTGTACGGGCAGTCCTTATGAAAGTCCTTACTGTCTTTATAACTATGAAAAGACTCATAATAATTCCTGAAGTAAATTGTTTGCCTGTGTAAACTGAGGATTTAATTCAAGAGATTTTTTGACATTTATGATTGCATTGTCTTTGTCTTTTAAACCCCAGTATGCCAATCCGATATCATAGTAATTCTTAAAATATTTTTCATCCAGTAAAATAGATTTTTTAAAATAATTTATTGCCAATTTATAATCATTATTCAAAATCCATAAATTCCCATATAAATTGTATGCTTCAGCATCCTGCGGTGCATATTTGATAGCTTGTTCAAGATATGTTTTTGCAATATCAAAATCTTTAATAACATCAATATAAATTCTTGCAAGATTATTTAATGAGCGAACATTGCCGGAATCCAAAGCAATCGACTTTTTGTAATATGCTACGGACATTTCGTATTCTCCCAGTACATCATATACAAGTCCTATGCTGTAATAACTTACCGAATTATCCAAATTTTCCGATAAAATTTTGTAGTATAGTTTCAGCGATTCTTTATATTGACCGCTATAGTACAGGTTGTATGCATCAGTAAGAGTTTTTTTAATATCCATAAATCTTCTCGCTTAATTTTCTTAATATAATTGATTATATTAAAAAATATCCAAACATACAAACTTTTGTGTTATTACTTTTTTATGGAAAAATCTTATTACAAATCACCGATTGGAATTCTAGAAATTGTATGTGAAGACAATAAACTTATTACACTAAAAATCAGCAAAAACAAACAAGCGGAAAACAACGATTCCGATTTAATAAAAAAAATAAAATCTCAGTTAGATGAATATTTTTTCGGAAAACGGAAAAATTTTGATATCAGAATAAACCCTCAAGGAACAGTTTTTCAACAAAAAGTATGGTGTGAATTACAAAAAATTCCTTACGGTCAGACAATGAGTTATTCTGATATTGCAATAAAAACAGGAAATATTAATGCCCAAAGAGCCGTTGGTTCTGCCTGCAACAAAAATCCCATAATGATAATTATCCCGTGTCACAGAGTTATTTCAAAAAACGGAACTATCGGCGGTTTTGCTTATGGTGATTTCGTAAAGCACAAATTACTAAAAATAGAAAATATTGTTACAGATAAAACCTGACATTTATTAAATCGAAAAATTATGCTATTATGTAGAATATATTGCAAGCTAAAAAACTTGTTTATAAGAGGGGGTATATGAACTATAAGTTAATTGATATGAATCTTTTTGGGGATGAAAACGGAAGGTTAATATCAATCCAGCAAAATAGTAATTGTGACTTTGATATAAAGAGAGTTTTTTACATTTTTGATACCAAACCGGGGATTGTAAGAGGAGCACATGCTAACAGAAATTCTGAATTTTTGCTGATAGCAATTAACGGCAGCTGTAAAGTTAAAATTGATGACGGTAAAAATGTTGAAATAGTAGAACTCAACTCTCCCCATATAGCTTTGTATTTAGACAAAATGTTATGGAAAGAGATGTACGATTTTTCTTATAATGCAATTTTGCTTGTATGTACTAATACCGAATATGATGAAAAAGAATATATAAGGAATTATCAATCATATCTGGAGGCGGTTGGTAATGCTTGAATCTCAAAATTTGATTTTTGAACAAAATTTATCAAGAATAGAACTTTTAAACTACAAGCCAAAATCAGATAATATAAAAAAAATTTCCGTGTACAGAAATCACTCTTTTGAACTTGTAGAAAATACTATCCCTTTATACCTTGATTATGCCGGAATAAAAGCAATATTTAGCTATAGTGATTATGATGACTCAATGAGCTTTTTGGATATTGATTTAACCTCCGATATGCTGATTCTGTGGATAGATTTAACCCGTTATAAAGAAGGTTCGGAAGATTTTATAAAAGAAAGAATTAATTATCTTTCCGAAATTTATTCCGGACAAATTTTATTCGTTCCGTTTGGGGGAAATATAACTCTGAATCTACCAAATATTACCGTATTTGATTTATCGGAAATTGAAAAATTTTTAGGCGAAAAATATACCGATTTAAGAATGGAAACATTTTCCGGCACAAAACTGAGTTCGAAAGCATTATTAATGATATCAAAAGAGCTTGGTTTAAAATATATTCCTGCCTGTCTTTTAACCCCGATAAAAGCAGTCATCGTTGATTTGGATAATACTTTGTATAAAGGTGTTCTCGGTGAAGACGGTTATAAAAATATTGAATTGACGGAAGGACATAAAAAGCTGCAGCAAAAACTTGCAGAATTGGAGTCAAAAGGATTTTTTATCTGTGTTGCGTCAAAAAATGAACCTGAAGACGTTAAAGAGCTGTTCAAAATGAGGGACGATTTTCCGCTAAAACCGGATAAAATCACAAAATTCTGTGTTTCCTGGAATCCTAAACCAGAAGCAATAAGAGAATTAAAGAGTTTTTTGAATATAAATGAAAAAGATATGCTGTTTATTGATGATAACATTGGTGAAATTGTTTCCGTCAAAGAGCAGTTTCCTGATATAAATATTATTCTTGCACAGGATAATGCCCAAAAAACATTGGAAATATTGTCAAATTATCCCCGTATGACAAAATTTAATATTAATTATGAAGACTTAATCCGTAAACAAGACACTCAGCTCAATGAACGCAGAAAAATGTTACAGGAAACATTGTCCGGCGAAGAATTTTTAAAAACTTTGGAAATGGAACTGACATACTATTTTAACAACAAATCTCAGATAAAAAGATTTTCTGAACTTGCAAACAAGACTAATCAGTTCATCTTTTCATATAAAAGATATTCCGAAAAAGAAACTGAAAATTTAATGAATGATAAAAATTCGCTCATCATAACCGTATCGCTCAAAGATAAGCTTTCAGACAGTGGTATTATCGGAGGGCTTGTTTTCAGAAACTGTTTTGATTATATAAATATTGAAGAAGTTTTTGTAAGCTGCAGAGCTTTAGGGCGGGGAATTGATAAAAATATTGTTATTTATCCGATAAAACTGGCAACGGAATATTTTAATAATAACAAAGTTTGCCTGAATTTTACCAAAGGTGAAAGGAATAAACCGGCAGAAAATTTTATAAACGAGTATCTGAAAAATTTAATAAACAAAGCCGGAGTATTCGATAACAAAATCAATAATGATTATTTAACCGTAAAAATTGAGGGGTAAACATTTAGGGGTAAATATTTAGGGGGTAAATTTTAAGGGGTAGTAAAAATGGAAAATAAAATTATAAACATTATTTCTTCCGTTACATCAATACCGGAGGATGAATTAAAGAAAAATACAGACGATGAAAACTTATGGGATTCAATCCAAAAAGTTGAAATAGTTTTGGGGATAGAAGAAGAATTTGATATAATGTTTGAACAGGAAGAAATTGCAAATATGACAAATATTGCAAATATCTGTAAAATTACCGGGGAGAAGCTATAATTGCGGCACAATATAAAAATGTTCGGATACAGCTATAAATTACGTCCGATAGAATTAAGCGATGCTCAGTTCATTTTGGACGTAAGGCTTGAGGATGAAAAGAAAAGTAAATATATTCATAAAATCGAAAACAATATAAAATTACAGGAAAAATGGCTTAACGAATATTTTGAGCGGGAAAACGATTATTATTTTGTAATTGAGAATCTATTTTCCAAAGAAAAAGAAGGATTAATCGGCATTTATAATATTGACGGAAAATCTGCGGAGTGGGGAAGATGGATTCTGAAAGGCGGTTCCCTTGCTTCTTTTGAAAGTGTAATGCTTATATATAATGTCGGTTTTGAAAAACTTGGATTAGAAGAAATGTACACAAAAACAATCTCCGAAAATAAGCAGGTTGTAAATTTTCACACAGAACTTGGAGCAAAAAACAGACAGATAATAACAAATGGTGTTGAACTTGAAAATATAACCTATGATGTAACGGAACAATGTGTTACAAAAGAAATATATAATACCGAAATTAAGAATAAGCTAAAAGAAAGATGCAAAAAATTATTTGAACGAAATGTCAAAATTTATAACGGCAAGTTTAAATTCCATCACTACGGTATTGCATCAAAAAATATTCAGACCGGTTTTGAAAAATACAAAACGGACTACGTTCAGTCTGACGGCTTTGAAGATGAACTTCAGGGAGTAAAAGGTTTATTTATTGAATCAGATACAAAACCAAGACTGGAGCTTTTGGAAAATCTCCCAAATTCGCATACGTTAGACTATTTCATAAATAACAATATTGAATGTTACCATGCCGGATATTTGGTTGATGATTATACAAAAATCTATAACTTTTTTATAAATAATCTGGGTGCAAAAATCATATCAGATACAAAAATATCAAAATACTTTAAAGGCAGAATATGCTTTTTAATGCTAAAAAACAAAGAAATTACAGAATTAATTGAGGCGGTATAAAATGAAAAATATTTGTATATTTTTTCCGGACAAAAGAATCGGCGGAGGTCCTTACTGGCTGACAGCATTAGCCAGGGAACTTGCAAAAGATAATAACTATAAAATATACTACATTGATTATAAACAAGGCTTTGCCAGAACCTTAATAAAACCGGAAGATAATGTAACATTTATAGATTATGATGCAAAACAAAGATATTGCCTTTTTGAAGAAGAATGTACGTTGTTTATGCCTATTTATGACCTGCACAGACTTCCTATTATAAATACAAAATCCAAGATTCTGTTTTTTAACTGGCATAATTTTTGCTTGCCTGCTTTAAAAAACAGTTCTAAATTTTTAAGATACGATATGAATTATTTTCTGACAGAAGTATTCAGCCATAATGCTCAAGTTTTTCTGGACGGTGCTCATCGTAACAAATGCAACGATATAAGCGGTATAAATTTTAAACCTGATTATATTCCGCTTATTATGGATATGAAAAATGTTGAACCTGTAAAAGGTTTAATAAATGATAATGAAATAAACATTGCAATACTCGGAAGAATTGTCCGGGATAAAATTCATTCCATAAACAATGTTATAAATCAGGCAATAAAATATAAGACAGATAAAAAAATAATAATACATATTATTGGTGACGGGGACAGGAAAAAAGATGTAAAAACTTCTGTTCCCGGCAATATTGAGATTCGTTTCTGCGGTGTAATAAAAGATAAAGAATTGGATGAATACTTATTGAAAAATGTTGATATACTGTTTGCAATGGGTAATTCAGTGCTGAATGGTGCATCAGTCGGTATTCCATCCTATATTATTCCGAGTGCGGAATATGAATTTAATTGTGATAAATTTGTATTTCTGCCCGAAACAACAGATTATATAGCAGGATTTTACTATAACCAAATTAAAGAACTTAATTTGAATGTGGTAGATTTTGAAACGGCAATAAATAATGTATATGCAAATAACAATAAATATGAACTGGGCAAAAAATGCTATGATTATATAAACCAGAATTTTAATGCAGCAAAGGTTTGTGAAAAATTTAAAGAAGCTCTTGATAATACTACGTTATATTACACAACAATCGGGTTAATAAAAAGTGTACAAGATGTCAAAAAGATTACTAAAAGAAAACTTTCGTTCAAATATAAAATTCTTGATAAAATATGGCGCTATCATAAAAAAAGAATAGGTAATTTTAAAAATATAGAATCGGAAAGACCATTATTATACTCTATTCTAAACAAAATAGAAAATTATTTACTTGAAAAGAATGTTATTATGGAAGATTTGGTAGATGGTTTTAAAGACACAAAATAAAAAGTTCAACAATACCGGAGGAGTATAAAAATGAAAAATATATGTATATTTTTCCCCGAAAAAAAAATTGGCGGAGGAATATATTGGCTGGTTCGTTTAGCTAAAGAATTAGCAAAGGATAACAGTTATTCGGTCTATTATATAGATTATAAAGAAGGTTTTGCCAGAACTCTTATTGATGAAGAAAAAGATAACGTAAAATTTATAGATTATGATGCAAAACAAAGGTATTGTCTTTTTGATGAAGAGTGTACTTTAGTATTACCAATACATAATTTGTATCGCCTTCCAATCGTCAATCCAAAATCAAAGGTTCTTTTTATAAACTGGAATAATGTCTGTCTGCCATTATTGAAAAGACATTGCAAATTCTTGAGATATGACATGAATTATTTTCTTATGGAAATATTTAGTCATAATGCTCAAGTGTTTGTAGATGGTACTCACAGAGATAAATGCAATCAAATCTGCGAAATTAATTTTAAACCAAACTATATTCCCTTAATGATGGAGCATAAAGAGCCTCTTTTTGTAAAAAATATTATTAATGAAGATGAAATAAATATTGCAATACTCGGAAGAATTGTGCCTGACAAAGTTCATGCTATAAATAATGTCATTAATCAGGCAAATAATTATAAAACAGATAAGAAAATAATATTTCATATTATTGGTGACGGAGTTGCAAAAGATAAAATTAAAACAAGACATTCCAAAAAATTTGAGGTACGTTTATGCGGAGTTATAAAGGAAGACGAACTGGATAATTATTTATTGAAAAATATTGATGTTTTGTTCGCAATGGGTACTTCCGTCTTAAACGGAGCATCGGTTGGAATCCCGTCATATATTATTCCGACGGAAAACAAGCCCTTTAATTTTAATGAATTTGTATTTTTACCTTATACAACAGATTTAATAACAGGATTTTATCCTAACCAAAAAGACAGGTTTAGGTTAAAAACAATAAAATTTGAGGATGTAATTGAAAAAATATATATTAATAACCAAAAATATGAGCTTGGGCAACAGTGCTATGAATATGTAAATAAAAATTTTACTGCCTCTTTTGGGTGCGAACAATTTAAAAAAGCCTTAAACGATACGACTTTAAGCTACACTACAGTTGCACAAATAAAAAATATACAGGAAGTTAAAGCAAATGCGGAACGCAAACTTCCGCTAAAATACAAAATTCTTGATAAAATTTGGCGTCACAATAAAAGAAAAACTGGTGATTTTAAAAAGCTAAAATTTATAGAACCTGTAAGGTATTTTATTTTAAATAAAATAGAAACACACCTGTTGAATAAGGGTGTAATAATGGAAGATTTATTGAGCGGCTTTAAAGAAGTCAGTTTGCCGTTAAGCAAATCATCAACTTTGGTGTTAAAAGAATTTAACAGAGTGTATTTATTTAACAAACTTCATTTATTTAACATATTAATTAATAATGACACAATACAAATTGAATTCAAAAAAGAAGAAAAAGATTTTGAGTTTACATTCTTGGATGCGGTATTGCTTGAATTTATCATTAAGTTTACAAGGGTAAAAAATAAATATGATAATTTGTATTTATATTTATTCGGTTTTATACCATTTCTAAAAATAGAAACCCGCACGGTTCCGTATGAAAAAATGAATCCGGAGCCGGCAGATTTTTCATCTCACAAAAATGTATTAAAAAATCTGAGAAAAAAATACAAAAGTGAAGAAAAAATAAATGTACTGTTCTTTGTTTCAAGAATAAGCTGTTTTATATGGGAAAGGTTATATAACTTATTTAAAAATGATTCCAAGTTTAATGTGACAATCTGTGTTATTCCGTTTATTTTAGACGGGCAGACAGAAATGGAAAAGCAATTAAATTTAACGTACAACAAATTAAAAGAAGAAGGTTATAATGTTATAAAAGTTTATGACGAAAAAAATGATACCTATTTTGATGTTGCAAATGAATTGAAACCTGACATAATATTTCATAATAAAGGCTGGTACAGATTTTTACCACGAGGTTACCATGTTTTTAATTATCCGCAATGCCTGAATTATATTGTTGAATACGGATTTTCCGGAGCAAAAAACCCTGACGGACATTTCAATTTAGATGCACATTGGCTTGCTGATAAATACTTTTTACCGTCAAAAGAGCATTTGAACATGGCAAAAGAACTTTCAAAAATTAAAGGTAAAAACTGTATGTTTTTAGGGTATCCTAAGTTTGATAATTTTTTTGATAAAAATTATATTCCCAAAGATGTTTGGAAACCTCAGGAGAAAAAGAAAAAAAGAATAATCTGGGCCCCGCATTGGTTGTTTGACGGCGGAGATATGTATAAAACCGCTACTTTTCATGAAATATATGACTTTATGCTCCGGCTTGCAGAAAAATATTCAGACTGCGTTCAATTTGCATTCAAACCGCACCCGATGCTTTATAAACGTTGTTTAAATAAAACAATTGATGATAAAGTATGGACGGAAGAAGTTATTGATAAATATTACAAGGAATGGGAAACAAAGCCTAATTGTCAGCTGGAGCAGGGAGCATTTGATGATTTATTTTTAACTTCTGACGGGATGATTTTTGACAGTATTTCTTTTATGGCAGAATATATGGTCAGCGGAAAACCTTCATTGTTTACAGTATGCGAAAATTCAAAACTTAACTTTGACAGCATGGGAGAAAAAGTATATTCTAAACTATATCATACAAAAAATCTGAAAGAAGATATTGAAAATTTTATTAACGAAGTCATAATTCAGGAAAATGATTATATGAAGGCAGAACGTGACAAGTTTGTAAAACAATATCTAATACCGCCTGAAGGCGGCAGTGCTGCTAAAAATATATACAATTACATAAAAGGGGAGTTAAATGGAAAATAGAATAATTGATAAAAATTACTGTATGAGCCACTATATGGCATTCAGATTTATTAAAGATGAAAATATAAACTTTTATGACGGATTAAGCCATACTGTATTCAAACCAAGAGATGAAAAAGAGATAACACCTGTTTATACAACTGATGATATCGACAGAATTATCAGAGAAAAAATCAAAGAATTTTATATACCGAATAAAACAGCAATTCTTTTGTCCGGCGGAATGGATAGTGCCGTTTTGGCATCATACCTTCCAAAAGGCACAAAAGCATATACATTCCATTGTATAGCAGAAGGTGCTATAGATGAAAGAGAACAAGCTAAAAAATATTGTGATGCCTACGGTTTAAACCAAGAAATTATTGAGATGAATTGGTCTGATTTTGAAGAACTTACCCCTGAGATATTAAAAGCAGACGGAGTACCATTTCATTCAATAGAAGTTCAGCTGCTTAAAGCAGCAAAATATGCAAAATCTCAAGGTATAGAACGGTTTATAATAGGAGAAAGTTCAGATTTAATTTATGGCGGAATGGATAAATTAATCAGCAAAGACTGGAATTTTGATGAATTTTATAACAGATACAATTTTGTAGAGCCGTCGATTGCATTGAAAAATCCAATTGGTGTAAAAGATATTTATGAGAAATATAGACTTCCAAATAATAAAATTGATTTTATGAAATTTATGGATGAAGTATTTTCAATCGAATCTTCAACATCATATATGCACGCATTTAAAATTGCAGGAATAGATTATTTGGATCCTTATACATATACCAAAATGGCATTGCCGTTGGACTTAAACAGAGTCAGAAACGGAGAACCTAAGTATATGATTAGGGAATTGTTTGCAAAAAGGTATCCGAATATTCCTGTTCCGAATAAAATTCCTATGCCGAGAGCAACAACACAGTGGTTAAAAGATTATAAAGTTTCAAGGTCTGAATTTATACCAAACTGTACTGAAAATATGACAGGTGACCAAAAATGGTTGTGCTGGTGCCTAGAACAATTTCTTAATATATATGAGCCTGTAAAGGAGATTCAATATGTCTAAAAAAATACTGGGTTATACAAGCGGCGTATATGATTTGTTTCATATCGGGCACTTAAACTTATTAAAAAATGCAAAAGGTTTATGTGACAAGTTAATCGTCGGAGTTTCAACAGATAAATTAGTTGAATATAAGCATAAGCATCCTGTTATCCCTTTTGAAGAGAGAATTGAAATAGTAAGATGCTGCAAATTTGTCGATGCTGCAATTCCTCAGGAAGATTTGGATAAATACAAAATGTGGGAAAAATTACACTTTGATGTTCTGTTTGTCGGTGATGACTGGTATAATTCACCGAGTTGGAAAGAAATGGAAGAAAAATTCAAAAAAGTCGGAGTGAGAGTTGTATATTTCCCTTATACAAAAAACACAAGTTCAACTTTAATTAATGAAGTATTGATTAAATTAAGGAATCAATAATGAATATAATAAAAAAAATAAAAAAATATTTTTACGACTTTGACTATGAATTACCAAATTTAGTAGTAATAACAGGACAAAAATGTACTTTGAAATGTAAAAATTGTGCAAACTTTTCTCCTTATCATTCAAAAGAGTTGGATTTTTATGATATATCTAAAATAATAAGTGATTTAAAAAATATAACTAAAAGACTTAAGTATATTCAACACATGCAAGTTCAGGGAGGAGATATTTTTTTACACAAAGATGTAATAAGACTTTTAAATTATATAAAAAATGATGAAAAAATTAGAGAATGTGTTGTTGCAACAAATAGTATCATCATCCCTAAAAAAGAAATTCTTGAAATATTAAGCGATAAAAAATTTGTAGTTCGTTTTTCGTCATACGGAGTTGCCAACGAATTGAATGAGAAAAAATTAGAGAAAATCTGCAATGAATTTAACATAAATCATTATGTTTATCTTTTTGCAAACGGTAATTCTTCTTGGGCTGACTGTGGCGGAATTGATATGAAAAAACACTCATTGTCATTAACTAAAGAAAATTATAAAAAATGTTTATTTAAAGTTTGTTTAACACTTGAAAACGGAATTTTGTCCAGATGCTCAAGATCTACCGTAGCCCATAAAGTTCAACACTTCAGAATTAAAAAGCAGGATTTTGTAAATGTAAGAAGCCCTCTTTTTAATATCCATAAATTAAAACAATTTGTTGTCGAAAATGAAAATTCAGAAAAGGGAATAGTACAAGCTTGTTTTTATTGTAACGGAACCGGCGGGAAAATGATTGTTGCAGGTGAGCAAATATCAAAAGAAGAATCTGAATTATTAATTAATAAAAATAATTTAATACAAAGTTTCAAAAAATAAGGATATATTATGATTAATTTTTTAAATTTATATAAGATAAATGAATGTTACAGGAAAGAAATAGACAATAAAATTAAGAACATTCTTGACAGCGGTTGGTACCTTTTAGGAAAAGAATGTGAAAACTTTGAAAATAATTATGCAAAATATATAGGAACAAAACATTGTATAGGATGTGCAAACGGACTTGATGCACTAAGGCTGATAATAAACGGATACGGCTTTAAAGAAGGGGATGAAATAATAGTTCCTTCAAATACTTATATTGCATCAATTCTTGCAATATCTCAAAACGGCTGTACTCCTGTTCTTGTTGAACCTGATATTAAAACATACAATATAAATCCTGAGCTGATTGAAGAAAAAATTACACCAAAAACAAAAGCAATAATGGTCGTTCATCTTTACGGTCAGGCAGTACAAATGGAGAAAGTTTGGGAGCTTGCAAAAAAATATAATCTCAAAATTATAGAAGATTCCGCTCAGGCTCACGGTGCAGGATTAAATATCAACGGAATTTTTAAAAAGACCGGTAACCTCAGTGACGCAAGCGGTTTTTCTTTTTATCCGGGCAAAAATCTGGGGTGTCTTGGTGACGGCGGTTGCATAACAACAAACGATGACGAGCTTGCACAAAAGCTCAGAGCATTAAGAAATTACGGAAGCGAAAAAAAATACCATAACCTATACAAAGGTTTTAATTCAAGATTAGACGAAATTCAGGCAGGTATTCTTGATATAAAATTAAAGCATCTTGATGAAGATAACGAAAAAAGACGTAAAATTGCCAAATTTTACAGAGAAAATATTAAAAACAAAAATATAATTCTGCCTGAAACTTATGATGAAAAATCGCATGTTTGGCATATTTTCGGCATCAGAACAGAGAGAAGAAGTGAATTGCAGGAATATTTAAGTAAGAACGGGATTCAGACACTTATTCACTACCCTATTCCGCCGCATAAGCAGCCTGCATACAGAGAATGGAATGATTTATCATATCCTGTAAGTGAAAAAATTCATAATGAGATTTTGTCAATTCCAATAAGCCCGGTTCTAACTGTGGATGAAGCTGAAAAAGTAACTGAGGTACTAAATGAGTGGCACTAAATACAGCAAATATTTTCCAAAAGTCGAAGCTAACAGGAAAAATTTTGAATATTTAATTGACTGTATAAAAAAATCTTCTGATTATGATGATAAAATCAGACTGGCAAACTACGCATTAAGGTACGCAACATACCATAATACAGGATATTTTATATCTTCATTTCTTGAAAATTTTTATACCGGCTTTGCTCAAAAACTCGATTTGAACAGCTATGATATTAAATACATTCCAAACTCATTTCTTCATGTAATGACACGGGGATACAAGCGGGGCGGTCATACAAGAGTTGTCGAAAGATGGATTGATAATGCTCCGAAAAACCAAATTCACAGTGTAATATTTACAACACCGAATAATGAAGATATGAGTCCGCTGGAAAACCTTACCGGAGAGAAAAACGGAAAATGTATATATATGAATACTTCATGGAGATTAAATGAACGGGCATTAAAACTCCGTCAAATTGGAATGGAATATGAATATATCGTTTTGCATACGCATATGGAAGATCCTATTGCTACCATAGCTTTCGGAACTGAAAAATTTACCCGTCCCGTAATTTTTTATAATCATGCTTCACACATGTTTTGGCTGGGAAAAAATATTTCAGATATCGTTTTGGATATTATAAAAGATGATGATATAACCAAACGTTTAAAAGGGATTCAGAGTACTTTCCCAACGGGGATTCCAAGTTCAGATATAACAATCTCAAATTGTGATAAGGCAGAAGCAAGAAAAAAATTGGGATTACCGCAAAACAAAAAAATAATCGTATCATCCGGTAACAAATATAAATATACTCCGATTTGTAACGATAATTTTTATGATATTTTTTCTAAAATAATTGATGAAGATACATTTTGCTATATTATAGGTCTAGATAAAAACGAATGCGAATATATTTACGAAAAAAGTAACAAACATATAATTCCGCTTGGTTATATAAATTTTAATGACGGATATTCAGACTATCTGAAAGCCGCTGATTTATATCTGGATTCATATCCCCTTTGCAGTGCTACAGCTGCAATTGATGCCATATCTGCAGGCACTCCGGTATTAACATTAAAATCTGTTTATCCTCCTTTGGATTATTTAACAGGAACATCATCATATTGCCTTAATGAAGAAGATTTTATATCAAAAGCAAAAAATATATTGAGTGACAAGTATTTTGCAGCCGCTCAACTCAAAGAACTGCAGGAATCGCTTATTCGGTATCAATCAAAAAAAGCATGGAATGAAAATGTAAAAGAAATGCTGAAACATGTTCCTTCAAAACATCATGTAAAACTATCGGATGAAAATAATCAAATAAATGAAATAAATGACCTGGCAGTATTTATAAATGCCGGTCAAGACAATAGTTTTCTAAACGATTGTCCTGTTGAAATGTTTAATGAAGAAACTATAAAAAAGATACTGATTGCCCCCCCTGCTGCCGTAAAATTAAGCATTCTGGCATACTTTTATAATTCAGAGAACTGCGTTAAAGAATGTATTGAAAACATGTTAAATCAAACATTAGAGGGTATTGAAATAATTGCTGCAGATGATTGTTCTGCGGATAAAACTCTGCAAATACTGGAAAAATATGCCTCAGAAAACAACAACATTAAACTGATAAAACAAAACAAACATATGGGTAAGACTGCATTAATGAATACTGCTTTGGATTTTGTCAGAGGACAATATGTAATATTCTGTGATACAAAAAACCCTTTTAAAACAGATACCTGTAAAACAGCTTATAATCAAATACACGGAACTGACAATAATTATTTTAATTTTAAAAATAATAAAAAAGAAACAGGTAATACAATAAATGAAAATTACATATACAAACGGGAATTTTTAAATATAAACAACATCAGATATTCAGATAATTTTTATACAAGGAGAAAATAAATTTGCCAAAGGTAAGCATTATAATACCTGTTTATAACGGAGAAAAATATTTAAAACAATGTTTGGACAGCCTGCTGAATCAAACTTTATCTGATATTGAAATAATTTGTATAAATGATAATTCCAAAGACGGAAGTTTGGATATTCTGAAATCGTATGCAGACATTGATAAACGTCTCAGGATTATTAATTCAGAGATTAATCAGGGACAGAGTGTTTCAAGAAATATTGGTATAGAAAATGCTAAAAGTGATTATATCATGTTCATAGATCAGGATGACTGGTATGATATTACTGCTTGTCAAAAAGCTTTTGAGCAGATATCCCAAAATCATAATGATTTTGTAATTTTTAATTTGTGGCATCACTGGGAAGAAGAAAACAGGCATTATATTGACGAAAAAAGGCTTAAACCGTTTGCAGAAGTAATAAATAATCCGGAAATTAAACCCTATGAAGTTAACACAAATATTTTTGTAAGTGCATATATCTGGTGCGAGATTTTCAGCAAAGAATTTTTAACCAAGAATAACATCAGATTTTTTACAGAAAAGCAAGCCGATGATGTACCGTTTTTTATACATGCTATGGTATCGGCTGAATCCGTATCTGTGATTAACGAACCTTTATACCACTATCGCAGATACAAAGAATCAACAACATCTATACGAACCGATTTATGGGAATCACTGTTTACCGCAAGAAATAAGGCATATAACTTTGTTATGCAGTCACCACACAAAGAAAGTTTTATTAATCCGTTTATAGTTTACTACATTACTACAATGCTGCATTGGTACAAAAGTTTTACGGATGCCGATAAAACGATAAAAAAAGATTTCTATAACAAATTACGCAGTAAATTTCTTTTTATAAATAAAATTTATTCCAAAAATATTAAACTAATCAGAAAACAAATAAATTATAGTCTGTACAGACGAATAATTAACGAAAACTGGACTCTGTACTGCATTACCGAATTTATGCATAAAATGCTGTCCTTTAGAGAATCCGGCGATAAAACATGCTATTGCTTAATGCTTTTAGGAAGAAAAATAATATTCAGAAAAAAATATTAATCATCGCCTTTTTTCAATATTAATCTTTCCTCGCCCAATGCCGAATTAACAAGGTTTATAATTTTTTCTGCAAGGTTGATATAAATACGTCTTGAAAAATGATTTATACAGTTTGAATAATCACTGTCATCCTGTATCAAGTCAGTAAGTTCGATTATATCAATGTTATCATATTTTTTAGCAAATTCTCTGACGTATGGATTAACAATAATATGTTTTTTAACCATACCCTCATACCCTTCAAGGCATTTTTGTGTATCAATCTCACTGCCCAAAATTAAAATTAAACGGGTTTCGGGCTTAAGAGTTTCTCTAATATATTTTAAATTCTGCAACAGCAAATCTACTGGAGGATCTCCGGCAAAATTATATTTCTGGCTGAATTGTTCCAAAATTTTTCTGCTTGCTTCTTTTTGTTCTTCAGGAATGGAAGATAATGCCCTGTCCCAATTATCTTTGTTTGTAACATCACAGTTTGCATATCCATATTCCATATAATGACCGTTGTTTTTATCAATATACATTCCGAGATATGTTGCCTGTAAAATACTCAAAATAATAACATCATACTTTGGATTAAAAAATTCAGTCTTAAATTCATCCGGATGCGGATAAGGGAACTCTTTTGATAATGTTAACAGTTCTTCCATAGGCAAACGGTTTGTCTGTTCTATAAATGCCGGATGTGCATGTGATGAAATATAAACCAAATCCTTGTTCCAATACGGAAATTCCGTATCTATATTACAATCTCCGTTAATATAACAAATAGTAGAATATAAATCACACATTCCTTTGAACAAAATGTTCAGATTACTTGTTTTTTGTTCTTCTTTCTTATCTTCCGAACATATATTGTCAATAACTTCAATCCAATCGCAGACAAGGTTAAGGCTTGATGATACAGGGAAAACAATATCTATTTTCGGATGATTTAATTTTTCATATAAAAACTGTTCTACACCCATATTCATTATTCTGCATGAAAACAGGAAATGCTCTAATTCATTAGTTTGTTTATTTAAAACATAAAAACCGCTTATTCCGTAATTTCCGTATTTATCACAAACAATTATATATGCACTTTCATATACGTCCTGTTTACTAAAAATATTTTCTAATTCTGTTTTATCAATTCGTTTTTTGGTAAAGTTTAACTGGTTTGTTCTTCTTATTAGTTCTTCTATTCTGTCAATATTTTCCTGACAATCGTGTTTAATACATATTTTTATTTCACTTTTTCTTAAAAATTCTTCATTGGAACAATTTACAGCCAGTTTTTCTTTTTGTTTTCTCTCCAGAATTTTATATGACTTGAGCCGTGTATGCTCAAAATCATAAGAATTAACCAAATATAATTCTTTTGCTATTGTATTAATTTGCTCCGGATATGCAGACATAATTTTCGGACAATAAAATTTAATTTCATTTATATTTGATACATTATCATCAATAATAATAACGTTTTCTTCTCTGAGCTGCATTGCCTCAATAAGATTTTTTACCCTTTGCCCCTTTGGAGTCCAGTCAATTGAAGGAAATACAAATTTTTGCCACTGCTCATAATAACCGTTAGTAACAAATTCGGTTTTTACATTCGTATAGTCATTTTTGGAACAAATAGAGTTCATTATTCCTCTTGTTGTAAGCTCCTGAACTAACTGTAAATTTTCCGGAATAAAAGTTACATTACCTTCTGACAAAGTTCCATGCCAGAAAGTACCGTCTAAATCCCATATAACAAGTTTTGTTTTTGTTATATCAAAATCTTTAATCATATAAAATCCCTCTTAAATCACCCAAAAAGCTTTCTTATGATTACAGAATATCATAAAAGCCAATGTTTATAAATACACTGAAAAACCGATGTTTTATAATTGTATAAATTAAAAAACGCCCTTAAATTAAGGGCGTTTTTCTTATTATCTCAAGAAAATTAATTATTCATCGGATAAGCTCTGACAACCGTTACAGAACCGTCAACATTCTTACGGATAGGACCTTCAATGTCATCATCGTCAAGGTCTGCCGCAAATGCAACAGGTGTATTAACTAACGGTTTCATTGGATCTTCAGGAACCCAGTTCTTAACCCTAACGTTATCGTCGTCAGTCGGTTTGATTGGCTGATCCGGAGTCGGATCAGGTGGTGTCGGAGGATCCGGAGTTGGTGTTGGCGGTGGAACAGGTCCAGGAGTTTTGTCCGGTCCGTATAAGTATGTTGTTTTTTCTCCCGGTTGAAGAGTTGGCTGGTTGTATCCGCCGTCAGCGAGTTCATAAGTAATCTCTTCATCAGGTTTAATTGTAACAACTTTGTCATCTCTTATGCTGGTAAAGTTTGTAGTAAACTTTCTGTTCGGATAATCAAGTTTGAGGTAGTCTGTTTCAGGTCCGACATTAATGTTGTTTGCCTGAACATCACCGGTTATTGTGATTTTCTTGCCCGGAGCTACAAGGTTAATATCACTTGCGTTAGCACCGTTTACAAGTAAATCGTTCTTTGATTTTATATAAACCTGAACATTATTACCGCCGGGTGAAAGTTTTGGAGTTTCCAGTTTGGTAATTGTTCCGCCGTCAATTGTCAAATAATCATGATTTGAAGGAATATCAGCCGGAATATGTGTATAATTTTCCATTATATCAATAACAGTATTATCTGTTGTATTTGTTGTTCCTTTTATACCGCCGATATAACCTGCTGATTTGAATTGGTATGTATCAGCCTTTATAACAGCTTTGCCGTCAGAAAGAATATTTCCGCCGTAAGAACGGGTGCTGTCAACACCTTTTCTTGCTTCGTAATTAATATTTTTAGCTTCTGTATCAATAGTAGTCATAATATGACCTGCTGTTGTTTTAGCATTAATGTCACCGCCAACAGTCAGTTTACCGCTAAGTAAATATCCCTGATATGGTGCTGCATTGTTTGTAATTTTATAGTTACCGATGTGAATATTCTGTGATGCATCAATATCCAAATTGCCACCGATATTTGTATCACCTATTACATGAACATAATGGTTAAATTTGTTTGAATAAATCGGTTCAATTCCTGTAGTAGTTAATTTAGCATCTCCGTCAACAGTAACATTGCCGATATCTACAAAACCGCCATCATTTGACATATTTGCGTTTCCGGTAACATAAGAATGTCTTACCATAAGTTGTTCGCCATGTCCTTTGGTGTCCATATCACCGTCAACAGTAAATGTTTTGCCATTTGATGTTTCATTGATTCTAACCCATCCGCCGGTTTCAGAGGTTAAATTACCTTTGATTGAACCTCCGTCTTCAACAGCGAAAGCACCAACATCATTTGTAATAACTACATCGCCGTTTATATCCATTGCTGTTAAACGTGTAACTGCTTTATTTGCAACCGGGGATGCAAGACCTGCTGCTATATAATCTGCACCGTTTGCAGTAACAAGTTTTAATGTATTTGCTTTAACTGCAGAATTTACACCTGTAATTTTCGGAGCAAATATATTAAAATCGCCGCCTACAGAGAAATTTGAATCTTTTATTTGTACCTGAATCAAATCAGGAGTGCCGTTTGTTCCCCAGTCATCACTTTTTAATTTTGTATAAGTACCGTCAGTAATATTGTTTACATTAACATTTGACATGTCTTTTGTTGTAATCATGGTATCACCGGCAGTTGTAAATTTAGCACCGTCAAATAATACACCGTTCGGGTTAGATATAATTAATTTGCCAATGCCGCTATCTGCGTTTACCCTACCATAAATTCTGGACATATTATTGTTTACGGTATTCAAAATTGTTAAATTGTTTGCAGTACCTACAGTATTAAAATTCATTGTTTCGTTACTGTTAAGGTTTAATGAATCCCATTTTACATGCGTATTTGCATTAAAGTTTAAGTCAACCTGGTTTGTGCCGGGGACAACGTTTTGCAGACCGCCTGAATGTGAATCAATGACTGCACCGCCTAATCCGCCACCTAATCCGGTGTCTATTGATGCGACGGAAATTTGCATTGTTGCGAATAATGTACTTAAAGCTATTGCTGATAATTTCTTGAGATTTTTCATACACAACTTCCTTCTATTTTGACTATTGTCACATTTATATTCTACTATTAACAAAAATCAAAAATAAAATATTTGTGTATTTCTTTTGAAATTTCCTTCAAATTGTTACAAAAATTAATAAATTATTTGTTTCATAACAAAAAATTTTAAATAAATTAACTTTTATAGACCAGATGGTCTATATACATAAAAAAATTCCAATCCAATGATTGATGAATATTGACATAATAAGGTTTATAGTACATGTGGGGAGAGGTAGAATCAAATCTGCTCTCATAAAAATGGTAAGTAAAAATGAACATGTCAAGCTTGGATATAACATTACACAGAATCCAGTCGATTGAAAACCAATTTCAGTCACTTCTATCTTATGGTGTCCAAAAACCTGCAGAGGATTTCCAAAAGATACTGGATTCTTCAATTGAAAATAAAAAGAATCCAAACCCGACATCAAGAAGCGAAATTAACGATTTAATCGACAAATATTCCGCAGAAGCAGGACTTGATGTTGATTTTGTAAAAGCAGTAATTAATCAGGAATCCGGTTTTAATCCGAATGCAACTTCCAAATGCGGTGCAATGGGATTAATGCAGCTCATGCCGGGAACTGCTCAGGGCTTGGGAGTTACAAATGCTTATGATCCCGAGCAAAATATTCAGGGCGGAACAAAATATCTGAAAGGCCTGCTTGACAGATTTGACAATAACAAATCTCTTGCCCTTGCCGCATACAATGCAGGCCCGAATGCAGTTAAAAAATACGGCGGAATTCCTCCTTATCAGGAAACACAAAATTATGTAAAAAGTGTTTTGTCAAAATATGACAGAATGAAAGGAGAAGGATAAGGGCAAATGCATTACAATTTAAGTACGACTCATACAAAATATAAGGGGGAAAACAAGTGATTTTACGAGGATTAGAATCTTGTGCAAATGGCATGCTTGCCCTTATGGACATGAACGATAATACTGCAAATAACCTGGCTAACGTTAATACCGTAGGTTATAAAAAAGGTTCAATAAAATTTAAAGATATATTGGAATCCGCTGTTTATACACAATCCGAATCAATATTAAGAAACGATTCTACAAGATATCTGGGTAATTTAAGTGTCGGAAGTACCGCACTGCAGTACACTCACGATTTTTCTCAGGGTGCATTAAACCAGACCGACAACCCTTACGATTTGGCAATAGAAGGTGACGGTTTCTTTAAAATACAAGATGTTGACGGAAAAATATTCTATACAAGAAATGGCTCATTCACCAAAAACGACCAGGATTATTTGGTAACAAAACAGGGTGAATATGTTTTGGATATAAATAACCGAAGGATAAGAATGATTCCGGAGGATTTAGACCCCGATTTAATCAGAGATAAAGTTCAGATTATTATCGGAGAGCAAGGTACAATCGAGATGAACGCAGGACTTCAGAAAGTACCTATGCAGACAATCGGTGTATGGGATTTTTCCAATAAGGATGATTTGTTTGAAATAAGTGATACCAGATTCATACCGCAAACACCGGAAGAAAATCCCGAACTTCGTTCCGAAAAATTTGTAATTCAGCAGGGCATGCTCGAACTTTCAAACTCTAATGTTATCAGAGAAATGATTAATACAATAAGCACTCAGAGAAACTACGAAAGTCTTGCAAAAATTGTCAGAACTAATAATGAAACCCTTGATACTGCCGTTGCTCTGGGCAGAATAAGACAAAGCTAGTAATGCTTCTTAAAGGTTTATATTTTATTTACCCCATCCTGAAATATTAATTTTTTGTTTATTTTTTAAGGTTTCCTTGAAAACAATGCTTTAATGATAATGTAAGAAAAGTGAATAAAAATAAGGAGACATAAAAATGGCAAAAACAATAGGTATTGACTTAGGTACAACAAACTCAGTCGTAGCAGTTATGGAAGGCGGCAAACCAACCGTTATAGCAAACGCAGAAGGTATGAGAACAACTCCTTCTATCGTTGGTTTTTCAAAAACAGGTGAAAGATTAGTCGGTCAGTTAGCAAAAAGACAGGCAATTCTTAACCCTGATAAAACAATCGCATCTATCAAACGTCACATGGGCGAAGATTATAAGAAAAATATTGACGGAAAAGATTACACTCCGCAAGAAATTTCAGCAATGATTTTGAGAAAATTAGCTGATGATGCATCTAATTATTTAGGTGAAAAAGTTACATCTGCAGTTATCACAGTTCCAGCTTACTTTAACGATGCACAAAGACAAGCAACAAAAGATGCAGGTAAGATTGCAGGCTTAGATGTTCTTCGTATCGTTAACGAACCTACAGCAGCAGCTCTTGCTTACGGCTTGGAAAAAGATAAATCGGAAAAAGTTCTTGTATTCGACTTAGGCGGCGGTACTTTCGATGTATCTATTCTTGAAATCGGCGACGGTGTACACGAAGTTCTTTCAACATCAGGTGATACTCACTTAGGCGGTGATGACTTCGACCAAAAAATCATTAACTGGATTTGCGAAGAATTCAAAAAACAGGAAGGCATGGACTTAACAGGTGACAAACAGGCTATGCAGCGTATTAAAGAAGCTGCTGAAAAAGCTAAATGCGAACTTTCTTCAGTTGTTGAAACAACTATCAGCTTACCTTATATCACAGCTGATGCTAACGGTCCTAAGCACCTTGAATTAACTCTTTCAAGAGCAAAATTTGAAGACCTTTCAAGAGATTTGTTAGACAGATGTAAAAAACCTGTTGAACAGGCATTATCAGATGCAGGTTTGACAAAGAACGATATTAACGAAGTTGTTTTAGTCGGCGGTTCTACCCGTATTCCTGCTGTTCAACAATTAGTAAAAGAATACACAGGTAAAGAACCTAACCAATCAGTTAACCCTGATGAAGTTGTTGCAGTTGGTGCAGCAGTTCAGGCAGGTGTTCTTGCAGGTGAAGTTAAAGATATCGTATTGTTGGATGTAACTCCGTTAACACTTGGTATTGAAACGTTAGGCGGTGTTATGACAGCTCTTGTTCCAAGAAACACTACAATCCCTGTTTCTAAATCACAGGTATTCTCAACAGCAGAAAATAACCAATCCGCAGTTGATATCAACATCTTACAGGGTGAAAGACCAATGGCAAGCGATAACAAATCTTTAGGTATGTTCAGACTTGAAGGTATCGCTCCTGCTATGAGAGGCGTTCCTCAAATCGAAGTTACATTTGATATTGATGCTAACGGTATCGTTAACGTTTCTGCTAAAGATAAAGATACAGGCAAAGAACAAAAGATTACAATTACAAACTCTTCTAACTTGTCTGAACAAGATATTGATAAGATGGTTAAAGAGGCAGAAGCTAACGCAA